>OGSQ01000044.1_pt1 | contig 81886 bp, 86 predicted proteins | sample 1573921 | NCBI WGS metagenome assembly OGSQ01 (sample SAMN03295832, study PRJEB24534) | human gut metagenome | isolation source: fecal sample 7 from infant 4 | host: Homo sapiens | place: USA: Pittsburgh, PA | collected 2014-07 | reverse complement strand
TTTATTCCCTTTCTTAAATGAACATAAAACCCTTTAACCTGTGCAATACTCTTGTACAGGTTCTTTTTTTATTATTTATCTAATCATATATATTCTGAAAATCCATAACAACTTCCAATTCCCCATTTTTAATATTTATATCATCTTACCTTAACATACCCCAGGGGACCAAAAAATTGTAATATTTTTCTATATATTTACAATTATAACATTACTATAAATAAATTTATAGTCTGTTAAAATATTATTGAGTTGTAATTCTCCACACTAAATATTTTACATAAAAAACACACCCTAAATGTTAGGTAAAACATATCTAACATTTAGGGGGCAGTTCCTTCTCAAAGCTTCATTGAAATATTTATATTTTTTAGTTTTATTATTTATATATATGGTGTGGGATCAGTATGTTGCCCATTAATTCTTATTTCCCAATGTATATGAGGACCTGTGCTCATTCCTGTTGAGCCAACTAAAGCAACAGTTTGTCCTCTATAAACAGTTTCCCCAACCCCTACAAGAAGTTGTTTACTATGTCCATATAAAGTTTGAACTCCACCACCATGATCTATTATTATTGTATTTCCATATCCGCTAATCCAGCCTGAATAAACAACTACACCACTTTTAGATGCAGCAATTGGCGCTCCGTCAGGATCTCCTAAATCTACTCCAGTATGGAAACCAGCTTGACCAGTAACTGGATTGATTCTAGGGCCATATGTATCAGTAACAGGTCCATATCCTGGTCTTAAGAAGGTCTCTATACTTGGATCTCCTGGAACACCCTCACTCCCACCATTTTCTGGTGTAGTTGGTGTAGCAACTTGTCCACCACCTGAATTATTTCCATTATTTATTTCAGCAAAAATATTATCTAACTCTTGTTGAAGTTCTGCATTATAAGAAACTAAATCTCCAATTTTACTTTCCAAATCATTTCCTTGGTCTGTTAAAGAAGCTATCAAATTAGATTTCTCAGATTCTAAATTATTTAATTCATTAATCTTGCTTTGATGATATTCTTCTTTAGCTAAGTATTCCTTTTGTGCTTCTTTTAGTTCATCTTGTTTTGCTACTACTGCCTTCTTATTTTCTTCTATTTGTGCTAATTGATTGGATATTTCTTCCTTTTCTTTTTCAAGTTGTGCTTGAATTTCTTTTGCTTCATTAATTAATTTCTTATCAAAATTTATTAATCTAAAAATACTTTGAAGATTATTAAATAATGAAAGTATGTCTTCACTTTTTAAAAGTAAATATATGTAATTACTTGCTACATCAATTTTATAGTAATTTCTAAGCCTTTTTTCTATGTTTGACTTAATTTTTATAGCATCCTGTTCTTTTTCTTCAATTATTTTTTCTCTACTTTCAATTTCAACTTGTGATTTATAAATTTCACTATTTATATTATCTATTTCAGTTTGAACTTCATCTATTTTAGCCTGATAAGAATTAACTTCTTCTCTAGCAGCTTCTAAATCTGCACTTTTTTCATTTATTTGATCTAATATGCCATTAAGTTCATTATTTTGACTATTTATTTCGCTCTCAATCTTATCTTTTTCATTCTCCAAATCATTAATTTGATTTTGATTTTCATTAATCTTATCTTGTAAAGAGGAACTTGTCTCCGCAAAAGCTAAAAAATTCGCTGAAAAAACTACAGTAACAGCTATTGTTATTGTCCTTAAAATTTTACTCATAACTATGCCTCCGTTAGTTAATCTATACTAAATTTTTGTACATCATTAATAATCCAATTATTATCTTCATACTCAATATGTGTTAAAAACATTTCTTCAACATTATTCTTTAAAAAGGGTAATAATTTCTTTTTAACATTATAATTTAAATTAATGACTACATTTCCTTTATAAGTTCCATTTTCGTAATAAAACTCACTACTCTTTAATTCAGTTTTTAAATCATTAAGTTCGTAATTGTTTTTCAAAAATAAACTTTCCCTTATTATACTATCATAAATTTTACTTCTTGTGTCCTCTTTAGAATTAAGAATTAATGAAGAATCTGAACTGTTTAATGCATTAAATACACTAGAATAAAAGATATCAGTTGACTTATTGACATCATTAATAAGCTTCTCATTTACCATGTTTATATCTATATTTATATTAGGTAAACTTGAAACCTGTACCTTATCACTCTTTATAACTCCCCAGGGGAATTCTTTTTGTAATTGTATATTTATTTCTTTGTTTAATGGAATAGGACCATATTTTTTTATATCCTTAACCTTTTTATTAATTTTTTCATCATTAATAAATACATCAGCATCTTCAAAGTTAGAGGTTAGATTAATATTTAAAGCTGGCATATTAAGACTATATTCCATATTTTCTACTATATATAATTCCTTTTCTGCTTCAACTAATCCATACAAAGTATTTAATTTTCCTTTAATTAAATATTTCCCAGGAATTAAATTTGTTATTAAATTTGTATCTGTAATTTCCTTATCATTTATATATACTTCAGCATTATCAAAATTTGTATTAATTTTAATAGCTACAGGAGATATTTCTATATGATAGTTATCAAAAAACAATATTTTTTTATTTACTAAAGTAAAATATCCACTTTCTCCATTATTCTTTAAATCTTTAATTATATTACTTACTCTAGATGGATTTTCAGAATAATATTCAGCTAAGGGTTCAAAATCACTTTTGCTTATTCTTTTATTTTGAAATTTTACTTCCCTATAAATTTTACCTGGTCTATTATCCTTTAATGCTATCTCTAATTTTTTTAAGATTATATTTTTACTTGATTTATAACTTCCAACGCTAAATCCAATTAATGTGAAAAGTAAAAGTACACCTATTAAAAGAAACTTTCTCTTAATTAAGAATTCCTTTAAATTTGAAAGCTTCACACCACTAATATCTTCTTTTAATAAATTAAAATATTCTCTTAAGTATTTAAGAACTTCTTTTAACTTGTTCAATAAATTTCACCCTTTATTCTAAAATATCTATTATCCATTTTTGACAATTTAGACATTTATATATTCTAATAACAAACATATCAAGGATTCCCATTGGTTTTTCTTTACTTAATAATTCTACTTCTTCCTTAGTAAAGAAATCATCCTCTTCATTTAAAAAGCCTTGAATTTCTACTATGTAGTTTTCATTTGTTGCCTCACAACAATCATTTTCTCCTACTACTTCTATTTTTTCATATTGAAGTTCTGGACTAAGTTCTTTAATAAGACTTATTATGTCTTCAAATTCTTCTATATTATCTAAGAATTCTTCCTTATAAAACACTAAATCCTTTATTTCAAATAATTTTTCCATAATACCACACCTTTGCCTTAATGTACTTTAATTTTATCTTTATTAGTAATATTAATCAAGACAATAAAATAGTCAAATTATAGAAATACTATGCTATAATTTAATATAAAAAAGGAGGTAAATAAATGATATTTGATAGTCATATGCACTCAAAATTTTCTACTGATAGCAATATGAATATAGAAGATGCAATTAAAGTAGGAAATAAAAATAATATTGGGATAATTATTACTGATCATATGGACTTAGACTATCCTGTAAAAGATGAATTTAAATTTCATATTCCTAGCTATTTTTCTGAATATGAAAAGTACCGTTCTAATAAAGTAAAACTTGGAATTGAAATAGGTTTAACAGAAAACACTCTTTTAGATAATGAGATTATTGCTAAAAACTATGACTTTGATTTTATTTTAGGATCTATCCATGCAGTTAGAGGCTTAGATATATACGAAGAATATATACACCAAGGATATAATAAGAAGGAATTTTTCACTTATTATTTTGAAGATATGCTAAAATGTGTTCAAATATATAATAATTTTGACTCATTATCCCATATAGATTACCCCTGTAGATATTGTTCCTTTGACAATAAAGAAATCCTAGTAAATGAATTCAAAGATATACTTTCTGAAATTTTTACTACTTTATTAAATAAAGGAAAAGTATTAGAGTTAAATACTTCAAGGCTTCATATTCCTGAGGCAAATAAAGCTTTAAAAGATATTTACAAGCTTTACTTTGACTTAGGTGGGAAATATGTAACCCTAGGCTCAGATGCACATAGCCATTTAAATATAAATAGAAATTTTGACCTAGCTTTAAAATTCACAGAAGATTTAGGACTTAAAGGAGTCTACTTTAATAAAAGAAAAATGGAGTTCTTTTAATTTTAAAAATAAAGCCTCAAAAAAAACCTTTGTTTTTTAGCAGAGGTTTTTTTCATTAAAATTATATAAATATTACTTTTTTATAGAATGACTCTCCTCTAAAAGGTATAATATAAATATATATTAACAAATAATTACATCTCATACAAGGAAAGGAGAGCCGCAGTGAGAGCTTTTTTTTACGGATTAATTGGGATTTTCGTAACATTAATTTTATCAGAATTACTAAATAACTCTTCTAACGATATCATATATAACCAAATTATAATTCAATCAGTTATAATTTGTGGATGTACAGGTGCTATAGTCTCTGCCATAAAATCAAAAGAAGAAAACATAGAAACTAAAGATGATAATTATAAAACAAAAGAATAATATTTTTTATTATTTTGATATATAAATTAATAGAAACTATTACTATTTCCAAGAAAAAATGGACAATTATTTATTGTCCACTTTTTATATCACATATCAATATTACTTTCTTAATAACAATTCCAAATGAGTCCTTCATTTTTTAATTCTTTCATTTTTTAATAACTCAGCTACGATGAGTTATTTCCTTAATTATGCATTATCCATTACGCATTATGCATTAACTACAGGTTTTCTATTTCTCTTCTCTCATCCTTCAAATTATTAACCTTGCTTCTTCTCTTTTTTAACTCTTCTTCTACCTCTTCTAGGGATATCCCAGACTCTACCATTAAAACTAATAAGTGATAAATTAAATCACCAATTTCTAATACTTTTTCTTCTTTACTATTATTTTTTGCACTAATAATAACCTCTGTAGCTTCTTCTCCGAACTTTTTAAGAATTTTATCTATTCCACTATTAAATAAATAGCTTGTATAAGATTTTTCATCTCTATTATCTTTTCTATCCTTTATAACATCATAAAGGTCTAATATAATACTGTTCATTTTCTTCTCCTTATAATATTTTTTTATGGAAACAACTTCTTTCTCCTGTATGACAAGCTACTCCCTTTTGATTAACTAAAATTAAAAAAGTATCTAAATCACAGTCTAAATATATTTCTTTAACTTCTTGAAAGTTTCCAGAAGTAGCACCTTTATTCCAAAGCTCACTCCTACTTCTACTATAAAACCAAGTAGTTTTATCTTCTAAAGTCTTTTTTAAACTTTCCTTTGACATATATGCAAGCATCAAGACTTTCTTAGTTTTATAATCTTGAACTATAGCAGGAAGTAATCCATTTCCCTTTTCAAAATCTATTAATTCAATATTAAAATCCATATTTATAACCTAACCTCTATATTGTTTTTTCTAAGATATTCCTTAACTTCTCTTACCTTAAGATCTCCATAGTGAAAAAGTGAAGCTGCTAAAGCTGCATCAGCTTTTCCATCCGTAAACACATCTTTGAAGTCTTCTATTTTACCACAGCCACCTGAAGCTATTACTGGAATATCTACTATACTACTAACTCTACTAGTAACCTCAAGGTCAAAACCTTTTTTAGTTCCATCAGCATCCATTGAAGTTAATAATATTTCTCCTGCACCTAAGCTATGAGCCTCTTCTATCCATTTAAATAAATCTATTCCCGTATCTACTCTTCCACCATTTATATAAACAGTCCAGTTGTCTTTATATTTTCTCTTAGCATCAACAGCTAAAACAATACATTGATTTCCAAAGTAATAAGCACTTTCTTTAATTAACTTAGGATTTCTAATAGCAGCAGAATTTAAGCTTATTTTATCTGCTCCTGCTCTTAGTATTCCTCTTATTTCTTCAATAGTTGTTATTCCTCCGCCTACAGTAAAAGGAATAAATATTTTTTCTGATACTCTTTCAACTACATCTATAATAGTTTTTCTTTTTTCATGAGATGCAGTTATATCTAAAAATACTAATTCGTCTGCTCCTTGGCTGTAGTATTCTTCTGCTAAATCTACAGGCTCTCCAACTTCCTTTAGTCCTACAAAATTAATTCCCTTAACTACCTTTCCATCTTTAACATCAAGACAGGGGATAATTCTTTTAGTGTGCATAATATCACCTACTTGCATAGATTTATAGCTTCTTTTATATCTATAGTTTTAGAATAAATAGCTTTACCTACTATACATCCATAAACATTTAGAGCTTTTAAAGCAATAATATCATTTATATCTTTTACTCCACCAGAAGCTGTTACATCAATTTTAGTAGCTTCGCTTACATCCTTTATTATGCCTACATTACTTCCTGTTAAAGTTCCATCTTTGCTTATATCTGTAACAATAATATTACTTACACCTATTGATTCAATGTCCTTTATTAAGTCCATATAATGAACATTACTTTTATCTACCCAACCTTTTGTGCAAATATAGCCATCCTTAAAGTCTACAGCAACAGCAATTTTATCTCCAAAATCCTTTACTACTTGCATTAATAAATCTCTATTTTCTATAGCAACAGTACCTAATATAACTCTTGCTACTCCCCCATCTATTAAAGCTTTAATGTCATCATAATTTCTTATGCCTCCACCCACTTCAACATCTACCTTTAAAGTTTTTACAACTTCTAATATGGTATCTTTATTAATTAGTTTTCCTGCTTTAGCTCCATCTAAGTCCACTAAGTGAATTAAATCCGCACCACTATCTACAAAAGATTTTGCTAACTCAAGAACATCTTGTCCAATAAAATCTGTTTTATTATAATCACCTTGAAATAATCTAACTGCTTTACCACCAATAATATCAATGGCTGGAATTACTTTCACTTTATCATCTCCCCAAATTTTTTTAATAAATTAAGTCCTGTTTCTCCGCTCTTTTCTGGATGGAACTGCATTCCTATTACATTATCTTTTCTAACTATTCCAGGAACTTTTACTCCACCATAATTAGAATAAGCAATAAGATTTTCATCCATATATTCACAAGCCATAAAACTATGCACATAATACAGGAAATTATCCCCATATAATCCGCTTATAATATCATCATTATTGTTAATAAGTATTTTATTCCATCCCATATGTGGAATTTTAACCTTTTCCTTTGGCTGAATTTTTCTTATATTACCTTTAATTAAACCTAGGCCCTGACATCTTTCTCCTTCAAAGCCTTCTTCAAATAATATTTGCATACCTAAGCATATTCCAAGGATTAATTTACCCTCATTAGCTAAGTCTTTTATAAATATATCTAAATTATCATCCTTTAAATTATCCATAGCTTGCTTAAAAGCACCTACTCCAGGTAATATAACAGCATTTGAATTTCTAATTACCTCTTTATCCTTTGTAACAACTGATGGAATACCTAAAAAGTCTAAAGCATTTTTAACACTTTTTAAGTTCCCCATTCCATAATCAATAATAGCAATCATACTATCCCACCTTGCTAAATATTTAATGATCCCTTTGTAGAAAGTACCCTTTCTCTATCTTCATTATAAGAAATTGCTTCTTTTAAAGATCTTCCATAAGCTTTAAACATAGCTTCTATTTTATGATGATCATTTTCTCCATAAAGAATTCTAAGATGTAATGTAGAATTTGAATTCATTGCAACAGCTCTAAAAAATTCCTTAGTCATTTCTGTTGAAAAGTTTCCTATTTGTTCTCTTTTAAATTCTCCTTCAAAGTGTAAAAAGCTACGTCCACTTAAATCTAAGATAGCTTGACATAAGGTTTCATCCATAGGAAGAAATGAATTTCCATATCTCTTTATTCCCTTTTTATCTCCTAAAGCTTCATTTAATGCCTTACCAAAAGAAATTCCTATATCTTCAACTAAGTGATGATCACAAACATCAATATCTCCTTCTGCAAATAAATCAATATCTATAGAACTATGGAATGAAAATAAAGTAAGCATATGATTTAAAAATCCAACTTGAGTTTTTATATTGCTTATTCCTTTCCCATCTAAGTTAATTTTCAAGGAAATACTTGTTTCTTTTGTAGTTCTATTTATACTAGCTATTCTATCCATATAACCCTCCTACAAGAAAATCTTCTTTATAGCTTTTACAACTTTTGAATTTTCTTCTTCTAACCCAATAGTGATTCTAAATCTTTCATCTTCAAAAACTCTTATTTTTATATCTTCTTTTTCTAAAGTCTCAATTAACTTATCTTTACATTCAGTTTTTCCATATATAAAGTTTGCTTTAGAAGGATAAAACTTAATTTTCCATTCTTTATATTTATCTAAAACCTCATCTTCAATTTCTTTTAATTCCTTATAAAATCTTTCTCTTTCAGAAACAATGTAATCTAAATTATTTAATAAATCCTTACTATCCTTTAAATAATTTATTGCTATTTCTTGAGATAATGAATTTAAATTATAAGGGGGCTTATACCTTAATAGTTCTTCTATAATTTCTTCATTTCCTATTAAAAATCCAACTCTTAAAGCTGCTAACCCCCAGGCCTTTGATAAAGTTCTTGTTACAAGTAAATTATTATATTCATTTATAAGTGAAATAGCTGATACTCCATAAAACTCATAATAAGCTTCATCTACTAAAACAACCTTATCTTTAAAAGCATCTAAAAGCTTTTTTATATCATCAATAGTAAATCCATAACCTGTTGGATTGTTAGGATTAGAAAATAATATTAATTTAATATCATTACTTTGTCCTAACTTAATAAAATCATCTACATTAAATCCTTTATCTAAATCAAGTTCATACTTAACAATTCCACCTTCATTTATATTTGTATAAAAATCATACATTACAAAATCAGTGCTTAGTGTTAGTATCTTATCTCCTTTAGAAATAATCTTACTAATAACTAAATTAAGCATTTCATCCGAACCATTACCAGCAATAACATTTTCCTTTTTCACTTCTGCATATTTACTATATTCTTCTCTTAAGCCATCACTATCGCTATCTGGATATCTATTTAATTCAATATTCTTTAAAGCTTCAACTACACTTGTAAGCTTATTTTCATTTATTTCAACTGGACTTTCATTTCCATTTAATCTTATTTTTGTATTATTATTATTTGAATAAACACCTATATCTTTAATCATTTTCTAACCTCACCTTTATAGAATTTCCATGAGCTGTCAGCCCTTCTTTTTCTGCTAAAAGCATTATCTTATCTCCTACACTATTTAAAGCTTCCTTTGAATAATGTAAATATGAGCTTTTCTTAATAAAGCTATCTACACCAAGTGGTGATGAAAATCTAGCTGTTCCATTAGTAGGTAAAACATGATTTGGTCCAGCAAAGTAATCTCCTAAAGGCTCTGGTGAATAATACCCTAAAAATATTGATCCTGCATTCTTAACTTGTGGAAGATAATCAGGAGCATTTTCAACCATTAACTCTAAATGCTCTGGAGCAATTTTATTTGATAATTTTATACACTCATTAATATCCTTACATATAACACACATGCCATAGTTATTTAAGGAATATTCTATTATTTCTCTTCTTGTTAATAAAGCAATTTGTTTATTAATCTCCTCTAATACTTCTTTATATTTTTCATAAGAAGTTGTTAATAATATAGATGATGCTAACTTATCATGTTCAGCTTGTGACATTAAATCTGCTGCAATATACTTAGCATTAGCATTTTCATCTGCAACAATTAATATTTCACTAGGTCCTGCCACCATATCTATATCTACATCCCCAAAAACTAATTTCTTAGCTGTAGCTACATATATATTTCCTGGACCTACTATCTTATCTACCTTTTTTATACTTTCCGTTCCATATGCTAAAGCAGCTATACCTTGAGCTCCACCAGCCTTATATATTTCACTAACACCTGCTAACTTTGCAGTTACTAAAATATATGGATTAATTCCTCCATCTGCTGAAGGTGGTGTAATCATTACAATTTCTTTAACTCCTGCTACCCTTGCAGGTATTACATTCATTGCAACTGAAGATGGATATGCTGCAGTTCCCCCTGGTACATAAACTCCTATTCTCTCTAAAGGTAATATTATTTGCCCCATAAATATTCCGCATTCTTTCTTAATTGAATATCCACTTCTAACTTGCTTTTTGTGATATTCTTCAATATTATTAATTGATGATTTCATAGCAACAATAAAATCTTCTTCCACCTTAGTAAAGGCTTCTTCTATTTCTTCATTAGAAACTCTTAAGTTATCTATATGAACCTTGTCAAATAGCTTCGTATAATAATTTAAAGACTTGTCCCCATTTTTTCTTATATCTTTTAAAATATTATTAACTACATTTAAAACATCCCTGCCTTCATCATCTCTATTTTGTATGATTTTTAAAATATCACTTTCTTTATCCTTAGATAAATCAAATATTTTCAACATAGCCCCACCTCTTTATTTATTGCTTATTGATTGCCTTACGCTTTCTAAAATAAAGTCAATTTCCTTTTTCTTAAGCTTAAAGCTTGCTTTATTTACTATTAATCTAGCACTTATATCTTTTATTTCTCTTGATACTACTAATCCATTTTCCTTTAGTGTAGTTCCCGTCTCCATAATATCTACAATTCCATCACATAAGCCAAGAATTGGTGCTAGCTCTACTGACCCCTCAATTTTTATAATTTCTACATCTATATTATTTTGTTTAAAATAATCCTTAGCCACCTTAGGATACTTTGTTCCTATCTTTATATGGCCTTTCATTTTAAACAAATCTTTATCTGGCATAGATGCTACTATAAACTTACATTTACCTACCCCTAAATCTATAAGTTCATAACAATTATTATTTTTTTCTAAAAGTGAATCTAATCCTACTATACCTACATCTGCTACCCCATGCTCTACGTAAGTTATACAGTCATTAGATTTTACTAAAAAATAATCTATATCATATTTAGTATCATTAAAAACTAATTTACGCCCCTTATCTTTTAAATTATCTACCCCAAAACCAGCTCTTTCCAATATCTTAATAGCCTCTTTTTCTAACCTACCTTTTGTTAAAGCAATACTAACCCCCATAATATTCCTCCCTAACTATTCTTATTTCCTTTTCTTCAGTTGAAGGTATCACCTCAACTACATAGCCTTCACTTCTAAGCTTCATACTTTCTTTAATTGCTTCTATTTCTTTTTCTTTATTAAAGATAATTTTAAACTTAGTTTTAAGCTCTAAATTCATTGGTAATATACTTACTAATTCATCTACATTTATAGAAAAGCCTATAGCTTTAAAATCCTTTTTACCAGACTTTATTAAATCATCATATCGTCCACCACTTAAAACCACATTACCTGATCCTTCAACGAAACCTCTGAAAATTATTCCAGTATAGTAATTAACATTTGGTGTTATTCCTAAATCAAAGGTTATATAATCCTTATAGCCTAAGCTTTCTAATCTATAAGCTAAGCTTTCTAAGGTTTTTATACTTTCTAACATATTTTCATTAAAGGATATTTCCTTATAACTATTAAGAACTTCTATTCCATCACCAAATATAAAAGGTAATTTATAAAAAGTATTTTTTATATTTTCATCTAGGTCTAATTTTTCTAAAAGTAAATTTAAATCCTGTATTTTTTTATTTTCTATTAACTCAGATAATAAAAACTTTTCTTCCTTTGATATATTTAAGTCTTCTATTGCAGATTTAAAAAAGTTAACTTCTCCTATCTCAATCTTAAAATTCTTAGCCCCAGTTGATTTTAATGCTTCAATAGCAATTATTAAAACTTCTAAATCCGAAAAATATTTTTCCTTTGTAATTAGCTCAATTCCACAGTCAGTATACTCATTTCTTTTTCCACTAAAGTCTTCAAAAACTCTAAATATATTTGATGTATATCTTAACTTTATACTTTCATCTATATCCTTAAATCTTGTAGAAACAAGCCTTACTATAGGAATTGTCATATCTGGTCTTAGTGCTAATATTCTTCCTTTAGAGTCAAAAAACTTATAAATATTCTCTTCTCTTAATCCTGAATACTCATACCTGAAGCCATCATAAAACTCTATACTAGGAGTAATTACTTCCTTATATCCCCATAAATCAAAGGTGTTATTAATTAAGCTTATAACTTTATCTCTATTTATACACTCTTCATTAGTTAAATCTCTTGTCCCACCAGGAATAATATTCTTATACATAAGCCCCCCTTTATCACTTTATCGCTTTAAAGTATTAATATTATAATATACCCCTATCTTATCTACGTCAATTATTTTCTGAAAATTTAACAAACTTTATATAATTAATATATTTAAACAAAAAAATCCAACCTAAGTTGGATTTTTTATTATATTTCACTTAATTTATTTATTTCTTTTTCAGTTAATCTATATATAGTCCATTCATCCATAGGAGTAGCCCCTAGAGATTTGTAAAATTTAATTGATGGCTCATTCCAATTAAGGCATGTCCATTCCATTCTTTTACAACCTTCTTCCTTTGCTTTTTTAACAAGAAATTTAAATACTTCCTTGCCTATACCTTTTCCTCTAGCCTCTTTTTTAATAAAAATATCTTCTAAGTATAATCCACTTTTACCAATAAAAGTAGAGTAATTATAAAAATATAAAGCATAGCCTACAGCTTCTCCATTTAGTTCTAGAATTACTACTTCAGCTCTTTTATTTTCAAATATAGATTCTTTTAGGCTTTCTTCGGTAGCTACTACTTGGTCTGACATCTTTTCATACTCTGCAATTTCTTTAATTAGAGATAATATAAGACTACAATCTTCTTCTGTTGTTTCTCTAATCTTTAAATTTTCTATATTAGTATCATAATATTTCATAAATAACCTCTCTTAATTTTAGAAATACATATTCTAAGCTATATTTCTAAACATTGCTAAATCACATCTTTCACATACATCTTCTTTTAGTTCTTCAAATCCATATTTCTTATATAGTTTTGTTGCTTTATATAAAAGCGAATTAGTTTGCAAAGTAATTCTTTTGTATCCTAATGACTTTGCAATTTTAATAGAATTTTCTATCATTATATTTCCAAGGCCCATTCCTTGAAAATTCTGCTTTAAATACATTTTCCTAAGTTCACAAGTTTCTGTATCTATTCTATAGATGCCATAGCTTCCTATTATATTACCCATATATTCTATAACTTCGAAATCCCCATGATTCTCCATATAGTATTTAGGTATATTAGTAACATCTAAGTCTTCTGCTGATGGATTTAACTCTAATCCATAAGGCTCTAAAGCCTCCTTTACTAAATTTAAAACTCCTAATTCATCTCCGGCTCTTGCCTTTCTAATAATTAAATTTTTCATATTTAGCCCCCTTGTTTTAATGTATAATGAAGAATGTAAAATGTAAAATTAAAGAAGAAACTCCTAACGGAGTTTCTAAAATGGATATATTTCATTAGTTTAAATTATATCAGAAAATCTATATTCTAAATTTTAACTTTTTACATAAACCCCTCATTACAATTACTATATTAATACTATTATAAGGGTTTTCCTAAATAATTTCATCATTATTAGGGATTTTTTTTATTAATTTTTTAAAAGTTATAACTGCTAATGCTATTGCAATAATAAATGTTATTAATTCTATTATATAAACATTGGTTATAACTCCTACTTGATAAAGAGCTGCTGGGAAGTCTATAAATGCGTGAATTAATATTGCTATAAAAAAGAAAATATATTTTCTTTCTTTTACAGCATAAAAAACTATTATAGATAAAGAAATTTGAATAATCATAGCTATTGCTCTTTCTAAACCTGGCATTAACCATAAAATTGAACTGCTATTTACAAAGTGATTATAGGTTGTACTTATTACTTCCTTTGAAACTAAAGCCTTCTCCATTGTTGATTGAAAGCCACCATTATTAATAAGAAGTGAGTAAGCTATAGCATTTAAGCTACTAACTCCTCCAATTAATATAGCTTCTATTCCTCCATGTCCAACTCCATATGTCACTGCTGTTATATCATTTCTATCTTTAATTAAATACTTAAAGGATATTAATCTTGCTGTTTCTTCAAAAATTCCTGCCATTAATCCACCATAAAGCATATATGCCACTGGATTATTTAGTAAAAATGCTGAAGTATTTTCATTAATGTTTAAAAAGTAATTGTGTATTGGTGCTTCTAAAACTTGAACAGCAACAAAAAAAGCTAACATTCCTATAAAGAAAACTTTTAAGCTTACTTTATGTTTCACCTTTAAATAGATAATTCCTCCAATAGGTAACCCTAAAGATATAATTAAACTAATTCCCATAAAAATAATTGATAAGTTATTGACCATACTAAAATCCCCCTTTTCACATAAAATTATTAAATATATGACATAAAAATAATAAAGAGTATAACTAAAAGTACTAAAATTAAAGAAAATTTATTAGCAAAGTTAATTGTATATCCAAGCCCAACTCTTTTTTCAATCATAAAAGCTGGGTCCTTTTTGTTATAATAAAACATTCCAAGTATCCAGTTGCTATCATCATCCATGTAAGCTTCTTCTTGACTTTCATTTTCCCTAGTATTTCTTTCCCTTATTCCCATTATAATAAAGACTAATAAGAAAATAATCATATTAATTGAAATAAAGCTATTAATATGCGAAATTAGCTTTTCAGAATAAAAATCATAAATTACTCCAAGTTGAATTACTGAATAAAGAATAATAATATCTATCTCATTTATCAAGAAAAATAATGATATTAATCTTTTTATTTTCTTCTTATATGTTATTGTACTTTCAATATTACTACTATTTAAATCAACTCTTGATCTTAAGCTTATCTTGGCTAATAAATACATAAATAAGCACATTATTATTCCTATGAAAGGAAACTTATATATGTTAGAAAAGCCTGAACTTATTAATTCACTGCTTCTTATGTAAGTTAATAATAGCATACTTATGGGTATAATAATTGGAATTAGAAATATCCAATCTTTTAAGGGTTTATATTTTTCATCTTTCTTTGGCTTTCTTAAAGTGGTATCTACTATTACAACATTATTCCCCTTATAATTCCAATTATTATTTTCCTTTAATTTTTTAAGTTTTATATTGTATATAGAATAAACTATACCATGGATTATTATAGATAGAATTGTAGTAGCACCTAAAATTATAGATATTTTTTCTTCACTACTATTTCTATTTATAAATAAAACTATATTAAAAAGAACTATAAGTATTAAAAAGGATAATAAAATAATTCTTTTATATTCCTTTTCTAAATCTTTAAGTTCCTTCATTTCTTTAAACCTTTTAGGAATACGAACTCCAAAATATATTCCATTATTAGAAAAACTATTTAAATAATATGATAATACCCCTAGAGATATAATTGTAATATTAAATACTATAATATATTCTATATTATTCATAAGAACACCTCCTACAATTTATACTCCCATTACTATTAAATATATAAGTGATACTATAATTAAAATAAAAGGTATAATCATTATTATTAACCCAATTGGATTTCCTAAATTAACATCCCAGCCAATACCTACTCTTTTTTCTACAAAGATGCTTGGATCTTTTTTGTTATAATAAAAATTACCTAAGAGCCAATTTCTATCATCATCCCTATATATTTCTTTATCTTCTTTTTTAATTTTTATATTTTTTCCGCCTTGTCCTATTTTATAACTAATAATTGAAAATATAATTGTAGTTAATAAAATTATAGGTAAGAAAATTATATTTATGAAATTTACATTCCAGGAAAAAAGGGTACTAAATTGAATAAAGGTAAACATAATTGAAATTTCTATAGTTAATATAAATAATAAGATAGAATTAATTCTTTTAAAGGTTTTTCTTTGCTCCTTAATTTCTTCTAAGGTTCCACTATTTATTTCAACCTTTCCATTTATAGCAAATTTATTTACTAATGATAAGAAAACTATCATTCCTATTTGAGTTAATACTGGAAATAGAGCTAAATAGAAAAAGCCTTTAAACCCTTCTTTATATATGAAGTTATCTGCTATTCCTTCTGCATTATAATGAATTGGAAAAGGACTCGGAACATTTTGATATACTATAAGAGTTACTATAAATGTAATTAAAGGGAATATTAATAATATCATAAAGGCCTTAGTTTTTATTACAACATTATCTTCTCTAAGCTTAGGCTTTCTAATAGAAGTGTCAACAAAAACTATATTTTTCCCAAGTTTATGCCATCCCTTTTCTTCTTTTAATTTCATTGTTTTCTTCCAATATATAAATACTGGAATATTACAAACTATTAATAAAAGAAAAGTTAGTAATATAAATATAGATATTCTCCAATTAAAAATAACTATTATATTAATTATAAGAATTAAAGGTAAAATGAAAATCAAATAATTTTTCTTATATTCTTTCTCTAACTTTAATATATCTTCATCTTTTTCATATTCCTTTGGAACTCTAACCCCAAATATTATTCCATTATTAGAAAACTTATTTACAAGAAAAGTTGAAAAAAACAGAATTACACTTGTAATAATGGTACAACTTATAATTATTATCCTTTCCATAATCTACACCTACTTTTCATCAAATTCTAAGAATACTTTATCTATGTAATCTTTAATTTCATCTTTCCTAATTCCTCTGTTAAAGCATTGAGCCATATAATAATATAAGTTATCCTTTAAATCTTCTTCAAATCTTTCCCTTGATGAATTTAAATTTAAAGAAACTACTGCACCTTTTCTTCTATCAATTTTTATATAGCCTTCTTCTTTTAGTATATTATATGCCTTATTAACAGTATGCATATTTACACCTATATCCTCTGCTAAAGCTCTTACAGATGGCAACTCCTCTTCTATATCAATTTCTCCCCTAGCTATACCCTCAATAACTTGATTTTTAATTTGAATATAAATTGGAACCTCCGAATCGAAGTTTATTCTCAAGATCACTAAATCACCTCGTTTCTAATGGATAATGCATAATGCGTAATTGATAATTTATGTTAAAACTCATTCTGAATTTTTAAAATGAAAAAATGAAAAACTTCTTTGCTAAAGCAAAATCAGAATGAAAAAATGAAATAATTGTTGAAGTAATTTGTTCCAAATTACTAAAATATATATTTTAAGAAACTCCACAAGGAGTTTCTCCATAAATTATGCATTATCAATTATGCATTTTGCATTTGGGCTGTTTACAGCCCATTAAAGTTTGTTGAATAGTTTTACAGCAGTAGTATTTAATATTACTGTTATAGCTCCTAATATTATTAATTCATAAATTACTGTACCTAATAAAAATAGATTTATATTTTGTATATTTCCATAAATAAATATTAATACTGGTATTGCTACTATAATTGCTGAAGCTAACATTTGAATAAGTACACTTGCTCCTTGTTTAACTACAGCTGTTTCTGAAACCCAATTGAATTTAGGAAATAATAGATTTATTATAATTCCTACTATTGGGATAATTAAAGAAAAAATACCTGATATAACAATAAGCCAAATAAATTGAATAACTGATAGCTTTAATGAAAATGCAAAAATTATATCTGAAATTAATAAAGCTGGTATAATTAAAAATAAATTTAAGGCTATTTTAGCTTTAAATATAACTATTGGCTTTATTGGACTTGATTTTAATATCCATAAATTCTTTCCTTCTAATGATATTGATGAATTTGTTGTACAAGATAATACTAAAGTGCCACATACCATAACTATAATAAATACTGGTATTATTTCTTTTACAATATCTACTTCAAGAATAGTAGCAAGTACTTCTTCTCCCATAAATATAGTAGCTATTGACATTCCAAGTAATAATATTGGACCAATAATTGTATTTATTACATATATTGGTGAAGCAAAATATCTTTTTATTTCCTTTCTTATTAATGTTATTAATTGGGTGGAACTTTTCATTTCTTTCATTTTATAATTAGACTTTTTATAACTTTCTTGAAGTCTTGAAGTTATAGTCTTAAAACTTTTACTAAATACTAATATGAATATAGCAAATACTGCTACTGATAATATAACAAATAATAAGATATCTATAAAATTATTATTTGCTAGACCTCTTACTGCTAAAATTGCTGGAGGATATATTTTTAAAATCCCTTCACTTATAGACTTACTATTAGCTATAAAGGAATTTATAAGTTCATTTGATTTAAAGGATGCTATAAAAAATATAAATACAATTGCCAAGGTTCCTAAGGTAATTACTAAATTTTTATGTCTCATTCTTGAGGATATATAGCTTATTCCAAAGGCAATTATTGAAGCAATCACTATAGGAATAAGAGGTAAAGTCAAATATATTAATAGTAAATTTAAAAAGAATAAAGCTGATATATTACTATATTTAAAGTATATAATTGCAGATGGTAATAAAACAAATAAGGAAAAGAAATAATTAACCACAAGTAATTGGGTCATTTTTGATATTAAAATATCACTTTTCTTAATTGGTAAACTCATTAACAAATCATAGTCTTTAAAAGAAAATAATATTCCTTGGGCTTTATATATTGATGTAAATAATATCATTACTACACTTATTATAAATCCCATAACTAAAATAATATCTAATAATCCAAATTGTTGTAATCCCTTAGCTAAAAGTTCAAAATATAATAATGCCATAACTAAAAGCATAATCATAGTAAATCCAATTGTTGCAGCTAAGAAAATTGCTTTATTTCTTTCTACTTTTGATTTTTCCTTAGTAAATTTATTTATACCCATAGTGGATATAAAATTTATTTTTAAAAGACTTACTAATTTACTCATTATCTATCAACTCCATAAATATATCTTCTAATGAACTATTACCCTTTACTTCATCCATCTTACCTTGGGAAACTATAACTCCATCCTTAATTATAGCTACCTTATTACAAATCTTTTCTGCAACTTCTAGAACATGGGTAGAAAAGAATATTGATACTCCATTACTACATAAGGATTTCATTTCTTCTTTTAATGTATGTGATGCCTTTGGATCTAACCCAACAAAAGGCTCATCTAAAATTAGTAGCTTTGGCTTATGAATTAAGGCTGAAATAATAGCTAACTTTTGCTTCATTCCATGAGAATATGAAGATATTAAATCACCTAAAAAATTTGTTATTTCAAACTTATCAGCATAGTACTTAATTAAATTTTCTCTATCATTTTTTGAAACATTAAAGATATCTGCAATAAAATTCAAATATTGAATTCCAGTTAAGAACTCATAAATATCTGGATTATCTGGTATATATGCAATATTACTCTTACATTTCATAGGATCTTTCTTTATAGATACCCCATCAATTAAAATATCGCCTTCTTCAAATTCTAATATTCCAACTATAGACTTTATAGTGGTAGTTTTACCAGCTCCGTTATGACCAATAAAAGCAAATATCTCTCCATCATTTACCTTAAGAGAAATATTATTTACAGCTTTTTTACCATTTTTATATGCTTTTGAATAATTTTTTATTTCTAACATACTAACACCTCTCATTATTATATCTGTTATATACAGTATATAACAGATATAATGAAAAAACAATATTTTCTTAATATTTTCTATTTACACATTACTTATATATGGTAAAATTATAAGAGTCGGTATTCTTTGAAACCGAACTTTGCAAAAATTTATTTTTTGCCGAATTATATCCTTGTATAAGGAATAAGAACGGAGGAGTTAATATGTTAAACACTAGAGGGATGGGGAAATCCCATGAAAACGTTAGGAAGATGGTAATAATAGCAATGTTATCCGCTATTTGTTTGTTTCTAGGATTAACAGGGCTTGGTTTTATACCTTTACCACTTTTTAAACTAACAATTTTACATTTACCAGTAATAATAGGAGCTATAATTGAAGGCCCAATAGTTGGTGGATCTATAGGCTTAATTTTTGGTTTATTCTCAATTTATCAAAATATAACAGCTCCAACACCAATGTCACCATTTTTTTATAACCCATTAGTATCTGTACTTCCTAGAGTCCTAATAGGTGTTATATCTTATTACATTTTTAAATATTTGAAAAGTAAGATTAAAAACATCAAAGTATCAATTACTGTTGCTGCAATTTGTGGCTCTTTAGTAAACACAATTGGTGTACTTGGCACTATCTACTTAATATACTTTAAAGATTATGCTCAAATCCTTATGGATAAAGGAACTATCTTATCAAATTCAGTAAGCGCAGTTACAACTGCTCTATTAACTGTAATAGGAACAAACGGAATTGCTGAAGCTATTTTATCAGCTTTACTTGTAACTCCAATAGTAATAGCAATCTTTAAAATGCAAAAGAAAAGTTTTTAAAAAATATTAACATAAAAATTAAATTTCACAGAGCTGTATCACTAAAATAAGTGTACAGCTCTTTTTAATGAAAAAACTACTTCAGTAGTTTTTACCTCAATTACGCATTATTCATTATCCATTATTCATTATCTAGGTAGTTTGTACTATTTTTATGCTTAGCAAGAATTCACTTCCTTTATTGTAATTAATTTAATAGTTTATAAAAATTATTATTACATAACATAATAGTACAAAGTCATTAAAAAGCTTTGTATTAACTTTTAAGGAGGAATTTATTATGGCAAGTAGTACAAAATTAGTTCCAGAAGCAAAACAAGGATTATCTAAATTTAAAAATGAAGTAGCTAATGAAATGGGAGTACCTTTCACAGATTACAATGGAGATCTTTCTTCAAAACAATGCGGTAGTGTTGGTGGAGAAATGGTTAAGAGAATGGTACAACAATACGAATCAAAAATTAAATAGAAAATATTAATAAAAGAAGCTAAGTGTAGTTTTTTAACTATACTTAGCTTTTCCTTTTAAAGTAAGATAAATTCCTACTTATATTACATATTATTAATAGCAGCTTTTACTGCTTCTACATCTTCATCAGTTCCTTGTCCATCAATTTTACGAAGGCAAGTAATTCCATATTCTTTTTCAATTTTATCAGCTGCAAAACAATATGTTTCAGCATGTCTTTCCTTACTACCATTTACAACAACGCCACGAACTAGATCTTTGTGTTTATCTAAAAACTCTCTTGTAACTTGTGTAATTTGACCTGCTCCTTCATTACGTGTAACAAGAACACATTCTTCATTTAACGCCTCACTAACGTTTTGTGTTGGCATTCCTAATTTTTCAGCAAATGCTTTTCCACTGCCAAATCTACTATCATATACTACTAACATATCTTTTTCTCCTATTTATGTATTAATTTCATTTATTGTATCATATAAAAAAGAAAAATGTAAGCATTTTGATATCATATTGGTAAAATTCTCTTTTTTCATAATGATGTGTATGAAATGAAGGTATCATAAATATAAATTTTTAATCTTTTTATAACTGGTCTAAATAATAAAAAGCCCGTACAAAAAGATACTATTCTAAATCTATCTTGTACGGATAATATTGGAGCGAAAGACGGGACTCGAACCCGCAACATTCACCTTGGCAAGGTGACGCTCTACCATTGAGCCACTTCCGCATAAATTTTGTTTCTATTTTTGTAATATATATGGTGCAGATGAAGGGAGTCGAACCCCCACGCCAATGGCGCTAGATCCTAAGTCTAGTGCGTCTGCCAATTCCGCCACATCTGCATATATATTTGGTGGCTTACCCGGGAATCGAACCCGGTACACCTTGATTAAAAGTCAAGTGCTCTACCGAATGAGCTAGTAAACCACATGGTGCGTGTTAAGAGATTCGAACTCCTGGCCCACGCCTTAGAAGGGCGTTGCTCTATCCAGCTGAGCTAAACACGCATCTTTTCCACGAAAAATATAATAACCTATTTTGTCGTATCATGTCAACAGTTTTTTATATTTAAATTAAAAGTTTTTATAACAATAATAATAACGTATCAGTATTAATATCAAATCTAAAAGCACTAGTAAACTAATATTAAAAAGAAAGTTTTATGCCATTATTTTGTAAATTTCATTATTTATGTAATTATATTCCATAAATAATGTATAATATAAATATACTAATATTAAATAATTGTATCATAATGCAAATTAGTTTTTATTAACAACAATAAAAAATATGAGTAGATATAATTATAAGACACATATGTATGTTTACATTAAAAGATTATAACAAAGGAAAAATATTATTTATTTTTTGAAAGAACAGAAAATCTAAGAGAAATAGATCTAATTAAAAAATTTAACATAGTTAGAATTTGCGCTGCCTGTAGATGAAAGGATAATTAAGAGGGAGGACTAATAATGGGTGATTGTATTTTTTGTAAAATTGTTATAGGAGAGGCTTCAAGTATGAAAGTGTTTGAAGATGAATATACAATTGCATTTATGGACCTGGCAAAAGATGCCGATGGTCATATTCTTGTGATTCCTAAAAAACATTGCAAAAATATTTTGGATTGTGACAACGATACATTAAAATATATTATGAATACTGTAAAAAAAGTTTCGAATCATTTGGTAGAAAATTGCGGATACAATGGAGTTGATTTGTTGAATGCAAATAATGAATCTGCTGGACAAACAGTCCCACATTTTCATATGCATATTATTCCCAGAAAAGAGGGAGATAGCCTTGGTGGTTCCGGTGAATGGCCTAAATTTATCGGAGCAAAATATGAGATAGAATATATGCAAAAGAAACTCATTATTAAATAACTTGTAGAATTGGAGAGAAAGCCATGGATAAATTTTTGTGTGTAATGGCTGGTTTTGATGACCAGACAGAAAAATTTCTACATAGTTTACAAGATAAGTTATATTCAAAAGGATTTGTTGGAAAGCAAACAAAAAATATTCCAATTCATATTACCCTTGGTATGCTTACCTGTGAAAAAGAAGCAGAGCTGGTTGATTTTTTAAAAGAAACTGTTCTCTCCATGAAGCCGTTTCAAGTTGAATTTCATCATATAGGCATTTTTGCAGGTGGTGAAGTATTATTTGTTGCACCTGATATCAATGGATATATGTTGGAACTTAAAGAACTATTTGAGAATAGTGCCGGATGGACACCACATGTAACAATGTTGATTGACGATGCAGAGATAATTCTTGAAGCCGAAAGAATAGTACTATCGGAATTTAAAGAATTTGTTGGAAGAGTAGAGAAGATTTATTTGTATGAGTTTTTTCCTTCACGATATATTGGGTGTTATATGCTTAAGCAATTACCAAATGACTAAATGGTGAATTTTTAACATAAAAAATCACATATGAATTCTAATATGATTTCATATGTGATTTTAATTCCACTTCTTACATCTTCACTATTACTTCTTACCTATTCACTCTTAACTTTTCCCTATTTTATAACTATTTCTTCTCCTTCTGCATCTACTACAACATGTGAGCCATATCCAATATCTCCTTTAATAATTAATCTAGCTAAATTATTTTCTAAGGTATTTTGAATATATCTCTTTAATGGTCTAGCACCATATACTGGGTCATAACCTTCTCTTGCCATAATTGTCTTAGCTGCATCAGTAACATCTATAGTTATATTTCTTTCCTTTAATCTTCCTGATATTTCTTCTAAGAAAATTTCTATTATCTTCTTAATACCACTTTCAGATAAAGGCTTAAACATAATTATATCGTCTACTCTATTTAGGAATTCAGGCTTAAATCTTAGCTTCATTTCATTCATAACTTCGCTTCTAATTTCTGGATCTATAGTATCTTCACCCTTATTATCTAAAAGATAGCTACTACCTATATTAGAAGTCATAATTATAATAGTATTTTTAAAATCTACAGTTTTTCCTTTATTATCAGTTAATCTACCATCATCTAAGATTTGTAAGAAGATATTAAATACATCTTCATGAGCCTTTTCAATTTCATCAAATAGTATTACACTATATGGATTTCTTCTTACTGCCTCTGTAAGTTGACCACCTTCATCATATCCAACATATCCTGGAGGCGCTCCAACTAATCTAGAAACTGAATGTTTTTCCATATATTCAGACATATCTATTCTTATAATATTTTCTTCTGAATCAAATAAGTTTCTAGCTAATGTCTTAGCAAGTTCTGTCTTACCAACACCAGTTGGTCCTAAGAATATAAATGAACCTATTGGTTTATTAACATCCTTTAACCCTGCTCTTGCTCTAAGAATAGCATTAGATACTGCAGTTATAGCTTCTTCTTGGCCAATAACTCTCTTTTGAATTTCACTTTCTAATCTTAGAAGCTTTTCTCTTTCCCCTTCTAAAAGATTAGATACTGGAATTCCAGTCCACTTAGAAAGTACCTTAGATACTTCTTCTTCTGTTACCTCTTCTTTTAAAAGAGCTCCTTCATAGTTTTCCTTTACTTCAACTTCTTTTTGCTTTATTTCTTCTTCTAAAGCTGGAATTACACTATATTGAATTTCTGCTGCTTTATTATAGTTATAGTTTCTTTGAGCAGCTTCTAAATCTCCTCTTGCTTCATCTAACTTAGTTTTTAAGTCTTTTAAGTTGACTATTGCATCCTTTTCCTTTTCAAATTTAGCTGTCATAGCATCATTTTCTGCTTTAAGTTCTGCAATATCTTTCTCTAAAGCCTCTAATTTCTTTTTAGATCCTTCATCCTTTTCCTTTGTAAGAGCTTCTTTTTCAATTTCTAATTGGAATAATCTTCTTCTAATGTTATCAAGCTCTGTTGGAAGAGAATCTATTTCAGTTCTTATCATAGCACCAGCTTCATCAATTAAATCTATTGCCTTATCTGGTAAAAATCTATCTTGAATATATCTATGTGATAATTTAGCTGCTGCAACTAATGCTGAATCATGAATTCTTATTCCATGATGTATTTCAAATCTTTCTTTTAATCCTCTAAGGATTGATATAGTATCATCAACTGTTGGTTCATCTACTATTACAGGTTGGAATCTTCTTTCTAAAGCCTTATCTTTTTCAATATATTGTCTATATTCATCAAAGGTTGTAGCACCTATACAATGCAATTCTCCTCTTGCAAGTAAAGGCTTAATTAAGTTACCTGCATCCATAGCACCGTCAGTTTTACCAGCACCAACTATTGTGTGAATTTCATCTATAAATAATATTATTCTGCCTTCACTACTTTGAACTTCCTTTAATACAGCCTTTAATCTTTCTTCAAATTCACCTCTATATTTAGCTCCAGCTATTAATGAACCCATATCTAGAGAGAATATAACCTTATTCTTTAATCCTTCAGGAACATCACCTCTAATAATTCTTTCTGCTAATCCTTCTACTATAGCAGTTTTACCAACACCAGGTTCACCAATTAATACAGGATTATTTTTTGTCCTTCTTGATAGAATTCTAATAGTTCTTCTTATTTCTTCATCTCTACCTATTACAGGATCTAACTTATGCTTTTTAGCAAGGTCTGTTAAGTTAGTACCATATTTACCTAAAGCATCATAGGTTCCTTCAGGATCTTGAGTTTCTACTCTTTGATTTCCTCTTACTTCTTTTAAAACATTCATAAATGTTTTTTTATTAATATTATACTTGTCTAGTATTCTCTTAACTTCTCCATTTTTATCTACTTCAATGATTGCAAGCATAACATGTTCAACACTAATATATGAATCTTCAAATTTCTTAGCTATATTTTCAGCTTTAACTAATACTTCTTCTATTTGCCTAGTAGCATAAACCCCAGATGAGTTAGCACCTTCACCTAAAACCTTTGGCATATTTCCTAAGGCTCTATTTAAATCATCATCTATTGACTTTACACTAACACCCATTTTAGTAAATATATTAGGTATTAGCCCATCCTCTTGTTCTACTAATGCCGTGAATAAGTGTATTAGTTCTACTTGTTGGTGATTAAATTTGACTGCAATCATACTAGCATCATTTAGTGCTTGTTGAACCCTTAATGTCATTTTTTCAATGTTCATGCGCTTCACTCCTTTATACACTACTTAATATATTTATTATAATCTATATTTAATATATTAATACAAAAGTCAAAGAAAGTCAAAGTATATTTTAAAACTTTTAAAACTTTTCTATTTTGCTATAAATAGGATATAATTATATTATTATAACAAAATGAGGTGATTTTTATAAGAAGAGAATATATAGTTTACCCAGCAGACTCTCCTATAAAAATAACATATGCTAACATAAAGGAATATCCAATACATTGGCATAATTCTATTGAAATACTTTATGTTTTAAGAGGAAGCATAAATGTTAATGTAGATACAGATTCCTTTGAAGTATTAGAAAAGGAAATGGAGATAATAAACGTTGATGAAGCACATAGAATTTATAGTGATGAAGATAATAGAGTCTTAATGTTTCATATAGATCCTTCCTTCTTTGAAAAGTATTATAAGGATATAAATAATATTTTCTTTTATACAAATTCCACTGACGATGGTGCTCAAGAAGGGGAAGAATATGATTTACTTAGAAATTTTCTAGCTAAACTTTTATGTGAATCAGTACAAAAGTTAGATGATTTTGATAAAGAAGTAGAATCCTTATTAATAGATTTGCTTTATCATCTTATAAATAATTTTCATTACTTAACTTATGAAAGAGAAGAATTAAAATCTAATACTGAACAACTGGCAAGGTATCATAGAATTTCTAAGTATATATTTAATAATTATGATAGTAATATTACATTACAAGAAATTGCTAAGAAAGAATTTTTAAGCCCTCATTATTTATCTCATGAAATTAAAAATGCAACAGGAAATAGCTTTACTGATTTAGTTAATCAAACTAGAGTTGAAGAATCTGTTAAATTATTATTAGATAGCGACTTAAGTATTTCTGATATTTCAGATGAGGTTGGTTTCTCCCATGTTAGATACTTAAATAAAAATTTTAAAAACTACTATGGATGTACTCCACTTCAATATAGAAAAAAGAATAAATTAACAGAAGAAGAATATGAGAGAAGTAAAAAAATCGAAATTTTAAATCTTGAGGATGCCTTAGAATATCTATCATCAGAATTAGATGATTACGAAAGATTTAATTATGAAAATAAACTATGGAAAATCCATATAAATATGGATGAGAGTCAAGGGGAACTTAACAAGAATTTTAGAGAAATAATAAATTTAGATGATGCCTTTGATTTACTTCTAGAAGATAATAAAGATATCTTAGAAGAAATTCAAGAAGAGCTTCACTTTAAATATGTTAGATTAGAAAACATGTTTAATAATGATATGGGGGTTTTCCCTAAAGCTGATTTTTATAACTGGAATAAAGCTAAAAGCATTATTGAATTTTTGGATTATATTGATTTAAAACCTCTTATTTTAATAGATAATCCTAATTTTTCGCTAAAAAAATATAAACATATCCTAAATAGTTTTTTTGAGTATTTTTCAGAAATAGATTATATTGATATAACTGAATTTAAATTTCAATGTACTCCTGTAATAGATAGAAGCTTAAAGACATCCTTATTAGAATTTATATCTAATGAATATAATATAGAGGTTATAGAAGAAGATTTTATTTGTGATAAAAGTTTAAATAAAATTTATGATACAGCTTTTATGCTACCATTTATTATCCATAACACAATCTTTAATAAAAATTCATTAAGCTTTTTAAGAGCTTTTGATGTTTTAGAAAAAGAAATAAGCTTAACAAACGAGGTATTTATAGGTGCTCCTGGTTTAGTAAATGATATGGGAATAAGAAAACCATCTTATTACGCCTATTACTTACTAAGTAAATTAGGTGATGAAATTGTTACTATAGATAATGGATTAATAGTTACTAAAAAGGATGATGAGTATTGTATACTATTGTATTCTTATACAGATGAACTTGAAGAATTACAAAGCTTCGAAAATATCTTTACTAAACGTGGTAAAAGGAAAATTTATAAAAAGAAAATATCTTTAAATATTGAAAATATAAAAAAATCTTCTAGGATAATAACTTATGAAATAAGCGAAAAAATCGGTTCTTCTTATAACTATTGGCTATCTATGGGATCTCCAGATAGATTAAATAAAGAAGAAAAAGAAATATTACACAAAGCATCCTTCCCTAAAATAGAATTTAGTTATTCTAAGAAAAATACAATTTTAAATATTATTACTGAATTAAAAGGATATGATGCTAAGCTTATCCTAATTAAGAACATTAAATAGATAAATATTATAAGCAAAAGTACAAAGATACAACTTTTTAGTGTTTCTTTGTACTTTTTTATATATTGGAAATTTTGTAAATAACTTAAATGTACTTAAAACTAAACATTTAAGTCAATGCATTCTAATGAGTTAACAAGTATAATTTAAACATAAGTGATTAAGTTAAAAGATTAGAAAGGGTTGATTTTAGTGAGAGGATTATTTTTCGTACCAAGCGTATTATCAAAATATTCATTAGCCAATATAATATCATCATTTTTCCATCCAAATAAAAAGTAATTATAGTTTAAAAAACATTAAAATATTTATGAGTATATATGTATAAATACCATTATAATTGAAAGCTCATAAAGAAGTTAACACAATATTTAACTTCTTTATGAGCTTTTATTTTTATAATCAGTATATATTATTTCTCTAGCTTCATAGCCAATGTAAAGTATTTTAAAGAATCTTTTACGTCCCCTAATTTATAATACATTTCACCCATATCAAGATATCTTTCATGTCTTTTTTCTTTGTTAGCAAACTTAAACAAAGAATCTAGTGAAAGGTTCATGTACATTTCTGCTTGAACATATAGTTCTTTCTTTTGAAGTATCATGCCCTTTAAATAATATGCTTCTTCAATTAATACTATATCATTAGTATCAATTGCTGAATTTAAGGCTCTGTCTGTAATTTCATAGGCAATATCATATTCCTTATTTTCATAAAGAGTTTTAACACATTTATTTAAGAATCTAACATATTTCTTCTCGTCAATTGTTGGGAATAAATCTATTCCTTCCATAATTTCTTCAATTGCCTTTTCCCTGTTGTTTACATAAAAATAGCTTTCTCCAGTTTTACCTTTAGCAATTGCTAATACTGATAATTTTTCTTTCTTATACTTATAAGCTAAATTTATGTATTTATCATATTCATCCTTATTTAACCTTATGCAAACAATTGCAAAGCTATGATAAATATCTCCTTTATCTAGATCCTTCTCAATATTATCTACATATTTTAAAGCTTCCTTTAAAATATCATAAGCCTTTTCTAATTGTCCTAACTTTTCAAAGGATTTCCCTTCTCTATAGCAAATATAAGCATAATCTGCTTTATTAAAGTTCTTCTTATTTTTAATAATTGATCTTGCTCTACTAAAGTAATTTATAGCTTCATTATAATCCTCTATACTATAAAAGAAGGTTGCCATATCTACGTAATAGGTAATAGTGTTTTCGGGAGTATTGTTCTTTTGATATAAATCATAATATTGTGATATGATTAATTGTATATTCTCAACCCTATTTTTTCTAACATAATAATTAAATAACTTATGAATTAATTCAAAGGCCAAATCATTATAAGAATAGTCTAAAGCATAATTTAAATTATGATTTATAACATTATCCATTTCTTCATCTGGAACTAATCCTCTATTGATTAGTTTTAAATTGCTTGTTATTTGTTCTTCTACATCTCTTACCAAATAATCATAATCAAGTCCAAGCTTTTCTGATATATATTCTAGAATATCCTTATCGGCTTTAATTTTTCCATTTTCTATGCAACTCATTTTAGATATAGAAACTTTATTTCCGCATAATTCTTTTAAAGTTATTCCTTGATATACCCTAGCCCTTTTAATTTTTTCTCCAGTTGATAATATTTCCATTTAAATCCCCCGCCTGAATTAGTTTTTAAGTATTCCTAACTTCCTAAAAATATTAACTCCCTCATCTAAATACTTAGCTGCCTCTACTTCTTTCTTATTATCTATATAGTACTTTCCTATCATTATTGCTAATTGCCCTGCTTGTTTTTGTAAATTATTCTTCTTAGCTAAATCATAAGTATCAAGTAAAACATATTCCGCTTCCTTAAATAATTCCTTAAGAATATAAATTCTATACCATAGTAAATTCAATTCTATTAGATTTTCTATATCTCCTTCTTCTAGGTAAGAAGTTATTTCTATAAGTATGTCTTCACATTTTGAAATATCCTTTAATTTAATATAATTCTCACAAATATTCATTAAAGTATTAACTACCTTACAATCATTTCTTCTTATTCTAATATCCTTAGATATTTCATAATGCTTGAAGGATTCTTCAATGTTTTCAAATTCATAGAATAATTTCCCCAAATTATTTTCTATTTCAGATATATTATTCAACTCATCTAATTCTTTATACACTTCTAAAGTTTTTTGAGAATATTTAATAGCATTTGCTAAATCACCTTGCTTATTATACTCTTCTGATAATAATAATAAGGTCTTAGCATATTCTTCCCTATTTCTAACTTGTTCAAACTTACTCTTTGCTAAAAATGAATAATTCATAGCTCTAGAAATATCTTCTATATTGAAATAAGCTTGTGCCAGATAATAATATATTTCACCTAGTAAAAAGTCATCTCCAATATTGTTATCTAAGTAGACCTTTTCAGCTTGTCTTAAATAACTGCTAGCTGAATGAAAAGCTTTTTGTTTTAAAGTTATTTCTCCTAAGTTTAAAAATGTGTTTATTATTTCTTCATAATTATTATTTTTAATAAAGATAACATTTGATGATAAGAAAAATTGTTGTGCTAAAGTATATTCACCTTTAGATTTACATATTTGAGCTCTTAAATATATAATTTTTGCCTTTCTATACTCTAAATTATATTTTTCAACATAATATAAAGCGTTTTCTATATATTTTTCTCCAGTAATGTAATCTCCAGATAAAATATATGATTCAGCAATTTGCTCATAGTAAACACTTATCTTTTCAGCTTGTGTCTCTTCCGATTCCATTAAGTACTCAACTGAAGTTTGTAAAGCTCCTGCTAAATATTCAAGTAGATCCATAGAAGGATTAGATCGTCCTGATTCCACCAAGCTGATTTGTCCTGGAGTAATTCTATCTCCAGCTAAATCCTTTAGAGTCATATCTAACTCTTTACGTCTTCTTTTTATTTTTTCTCCTAATGCAAGAATCTCCATCATTACTCTTCCTTTTCATACCAATATATTAATATTATTAACTTTTCCTATTATTTTAAATTATATCATAATTTAACCAATTTTAATAGTAATTCTCCATATAATAAACCTATTAATTTGCTTTTTTCGTCAAATTATAATATAAATAATAATATTTTCTTATTTTTTCCTTTTAAATATTATATCATTAAACTAAATAAAAGCACTAATAATTTGAATTTTTTTTCCATAAAGTTAATTTAATTATAAAAAAATGAGATAAGAATATAATGCTAGTATGCTTTTTATTCTTTAAGTCATACTAACACTATATTTTTATCTCTTATATCCAAAGGAAATACTTCCTTACATATTCAGAATTATTCAGTTTTAATTTATATGATGATATTTCTTATCTCATATATCCAATCATCATATCACAAGCATCTTCAGCCATATTCATAGCTCTTCTACCAACTCTTCTTAAGTTTCTTTGAGTTTTTCTATCTAATTGTGGTAACATAACAGCAGTTACTGCAACTCCTAATACAGCTCCTGCTACCATTCCTTTAATAATCCTTAACATAACATCACCTCATAAACATTATTTTAACTTTATTATTTGTATTTTTTAATCTTATATTCATGAAATGATTTTTATAATTATTTTTTAATTTCTTTATTTAAAAGATATTCTGCATAGCTTAAAATATCCTTTTGCTTTTCTTTTGGTAGTTTTCTTAGGACTTCTCTTAGGCTGCATATTATTTCTTCTGTTTCTTCATTATTATCTAAAGCTATCTCTTCTTTATCTAAAGTTTCTATAATAATGGAATTATCCGTAGGAATAATATTAAATTCTCTATCTTTAGCTATATTTTTAAGGTTTTCTTTAACTAAAGCATTAGAAACATATACTTTATTACTTCCAAGATATTTATAAAACTCGTTACTAGATTCAATATTTAAAGCTTCCTTACATTTTTCATCTGCAATTTCATTATATAAATCTCCAGTATGACTATCTACCTTAACGAAAATCACTTCAATTCCACTATCAATTAAGCTTTTCATCTTATTATGATAGGCTACTGATGATTGATCTTTTCTTTCCCAAAAGCCAGTAGCATGATGAGCTATTCCCGCATAGTCATGAAAAATAACTACTCTATTTTCCTTTTTCTTCAAAGCATATTCTACACCTTTAACTGTAGCCTCTAACTCTCCAGCAATTTGTCTTATTGCTTTGTTAGAATTATCTTCACTTCTGCCATTTTCTACATACTCTATTACATTATCTTTCACAGCTACTAAAGCATAAGCATATCTTTCTGTTGATATATTATAACTTCCATCTACATATATATGTAAGCAATCCATAGGATAACTATCTACACCTTTTTTTAACATCCCATCACCTTTAGATAAAAATGCCTTGGCTTCATTAATATCTTCAAAGCTTTTATATTTAGCACCTTTAACGCCTTTTATATACATCTGACATTCTGCCCATGTATCTACTATTAAATTTTCAACTTTTTCATTTGTATTAAAATTAAAGCCTTCCTTAATTGCATAAACTTTTTTTGCCATTTATAGTACTCCTTCGTCTTCTTTTATAATGACACAATTTCCTCAATAAAGTTATAAATCTTCTCTACATTTCTAGCACCTGTGAAGTTTACCACATATTCTATAATATTTCTTATTACAAAAACAATATCGTTTTTACCTTCCCAATTTTCTAATACTACTTTAATTGGTACATCATCAATTATTCTTTCTAATGCAAAAAATGCAACTGCTATTTCATCTACCTTTCCTATAAAAGGTATTTTATCTGGTATTATATCCCTTGGGAATGCAGTATATGCTATAGCAGCTGAAATAATAATTTTTGTTTTTGTAGAAACCCTTTTATCTTTTAATAATCTATATAATAAAGCTGCCATATCTGGAACTATAAATAAATAATCACTATAAGTTTTTATTTTTTTAGGAAGTTTTTCTACTGCAAAATTTCTTCCTCTACTATAATGATCCTTTACTTTCACTATATTTTCTTCAATTAATTCAAAATCTTCTTTTGATTCAGATTGTTTTTTTTTATCTTCTTCACCTAATGGATTTTCTTTTATTAGTGTACCCTTTATTGAAAGATTTATATTAGATACATCAATATTTATAAGGTCTTGAGTAAAGTATATATCTGATATATCTAAATCAATATATGGAACATCCTTTAATAAATATTTAATATTTATTACTACTTTTCCATCCTTATAGCTTATCCCTTTTTCTTCAAGAGATTTTAATGCAAACTTTAATGCAGCCTTTCTTGCTATTGAGAATATCTTTAATTTAGCTACCTTAACGAAGGAAACTTCTCCATGTACTATTCCATCTTCTACTCTACTAAGCTTAACACCAACTGCAAAGTTAATAGTTATACCCTTAGTAAAACTTCCATATAGTCTTATTTCATCCTCTATTTCAATTTTTTGTAGATTTAAACCCTCTACATTTACAAATTCATTTGCCATACTTAATAAATCTAAACCTGATAAGGCTACTTTAACACTTGAAATATTCATTCATATCTACCTCCCATTAATAAATTAATTATGCATTGATATAAAACTTTAAATTAGATCCTATTATATAAAGAAACTTGTCCTTTATATATACATCTTCTATAATTGCTTCATACTTATCTAAGTCAATCACAATATCTTTTCCTTTTATACTAAGTTGTTCTTCGCCAATGATTTTAACTACTGATTTTAAAACTATATTGCTGATTCCCTTTAACATACCTAATTTATCTATATTTATGTCTTTAGTACCAATAACTATTTTGTTATCGTAAAAACTTTTTATATAGAGGTTGCCACTAAATTTACTATTTATTTTACTAAATATATTTCCTGAAAAACTTATTCCCTCATTTATTTCTATATGGGTTATCTCTATCCCCTTATCTTTGCTTTTTGAATTAACTAACTTAGTAATATCCATTGATGATAACACAGTTGAATAAAGCAATTTTATTATCTCTCCTTATATATTACTTATTAAAATCATTAGTCTAATCAGTCAGCTATTTTATTAAAGTATACACTATTTACATAAAATTTAAAAGATATCTTTTATTTTAGCATATATTCCAACACTTACATAGGAATAATCTAGGTTATTAAGTGGACTAATTTTTTTAAAATGCTAAAATATTTTTGATAATTAATCTTCTTTATAGGAGGTAATCATGAATAAACTAAAGAAAAATTTAATTTTTATTCCAATAGCAACAGCTATTCTTTCAACATTAGTTTTAATGTATTTAAGTTTTGGGAAAACTGCAAACTACAATAAACAATATTCAATGTTTTTACAAGATATAACTGATAATAATATATCTAAGGTAATAATTAATAATAGCTCAAAGCTTACTGTATTTTTAAAGGATGGTAGTAAATATTCTACTGAAAATCCTAATAGTCCTACATTAAAGGAAGAGTTATTAAAAAATAATATAGATATTTCAGACGAAAATATAAATAGTCCTTCTAAAACTATTACTTCTATGGTTCTTTTAGCTTCAATAATTTCTATTGTTTTTATATCTATGGGAAAAAGAAGTGGCTCTAAAATCACTAATCTAGATATAAAGGATTTTTCTGAAGATAAAAATATATTAAATTTTAATTCAGTTGCTGGAAATGAAGAAGCTAAGGAAAGTCTTATGGACATAGTTGACTTTTTAAAAAATCCTGAAAAGTATAAGGAATATGGAGCTAGAATGCCAAAGGGAGTTATACTTTATGGTTCTCCTGGTACTGGTAAAACTCTTCTTGCAAAAGCAGTTGCAGGTGAAGCTAAAGTTCCATTTTATGCTTTAAGTGGTTCTGATTTTGTACAAGTATATGTAGGGGTTGGAGCTGCTAGAATAAGAAATCTATTTAAGAAGGCAAAGGCCCAAGGTAAAGCTGTTATTTTTATTGATGAAATAGATGCAATAGGTAAAAAAAGAGGTGGTTCTAATTCTACTAGTGGAAATGATGAAAGAGATCAAACTTTAAATGCTCTATTAACTGAAATGTCAGGCTTCGGTGAGCAAGAAGGTATAGTAGTTATTGCTGCTACTAATAGATTAGATACCCTTGATTCAGCTCTTCTTAGACCTGGTAGATTTGATAGACATATAGAGGTTTCATTACCTGATTTATCTGCAAGAGAAAAAATTATATCTCTTCATTTAGAAAATAAACCTCATAATCATATAAATATAAAAAATATAGCTAAAAAAACCGCTTATTTCTCAGGTGCTAAATTAGAAAGCTTAATTAATGAATCTGCAATTATAGCAGCTAAAGAAAATTCTCCTTCCTTAACAGAGGAGCATATAAATAAAGCTTATTCAATTGTACTTGCAGGGTATGAAAAGAAGGAAAGAAGGCATTACCTAGAAGAAGATAGACTTTTAACTTCATATCACGAAGCTGGACATGCTCTTATTTCACTTATAAAAACACCTGAGGATAAGGTATCAAAAATTACTATTATTCCTACTACTAATGGTGCTGGTGGATATACTCTAACAATACCAAAGGATAACTCTTATCAAAGATTAGATTATTTAAAAAATAGAATTATGGTTCTACTTGGAGGTAGAGCTGCAGAAGAAATTATTTTCGGAAAAGAAAAAATTTCAACTGGTGCTGAAGGAGACTTAAGCCAAACAACAGAAATGGCTATGGCTATGATTTCAGAATATGGAATGGGAAATACCTTAGGACTATTGAAGTTATCAAAACTAGGTAATCTTTCAACTTCTTATGGAAACCCTATTGTAGAAGAATGTAGAGAATTAGTTAATTTTTTATACGAAGAAACAATAAATACTCTAAAAGAAAATAAAGGTACTTTAGATAAATTAGCTATGGAGCTCTTAGCTAAAGAAACATTAGAGGAAGAAGTTATTTATAAAATAATAGATAGCAACTAGGAGATAATAACTAATAGGTACTAGGTAAGAGTTAGGAAAAATGAATGAAAAAATGAAAAAATGAAGGAATGAAAGAATTAAAGAATTGAAGAGAATATATAGTATATAAATGCTAAGAAGTAAGATAAGTAATATTAGATTTAAATATAGTATTATAGATATGGAATTATTGGTGAAATATTTAATAACATAACCACTAATTCTATATCTTTTTTTATATTAAATATAAGTATAAATATGGAATTACTATCAATCACTTAAGAAAAGTTGCTCTATGGAAATTGAATAGTAATCCTCCCTTACAAAATATGTTACAATTAACTTATAATTACATTGTTATAAGTGGATTATTTATTAAATTACTCAATTAATTAGAATTTGTAGGAGGATTAGAAATGGAAATTTACGAAAAGGCTTTATATACTATGAATGAATTATTTGCAAAGGATTGTCAATTTGCAATGGCTACTGTGAAGGATAATAAACCATCAGTTAGAGTTATTGATACTTTTTTTGAAGATAATTCATTTTATGTAGTTACCTACTCAAAATCACAAAAGGTTCGCGAATTAGAGGAGAACAGTCAAGTTTCACTATGCAATGAATTTTATCGATTTAGTGGAAATGCTTATAATATTGGTCATCCATTATTAGTAGAAAATAGGGAGTTAAGAGAAAAATTAATTAAAGTATTTGAGCCTTGGTACTTTGCACATAATAATGAAAATGATGAAAATATGTGTTACGTAAAAATTGAACTTGAAGAGGGATTTTTCTATAAAGATGGAATAGGCTTTAAAGTAAACTTTCAACTAAAAGAAGTTGAAGAATTTCCATTTGATTTAAATACTGAACCAGTATCATAATTACTAACTTCCAATCATAGAGCTTACGATGGAATAAGTAGTACTATATTTTTTACAACTCATGCCAATGAGTTGTTTCCTTAAGTATTAAAGATGGTACATATATTGTTGTGGTGACTTGGAGCTTGCGACGGAGCAAACAACAATATATGTACCATCTTATTAATAGTCTAATTGTTTTAATTTTATAGTTACATTTTCTTCTGATGCACTTTCTAATTTATAAGATATTATTTTTCTTTCAATTTCTTTAGTAACCTTGTCTGAATTACTGAAAAGATCTCTTGTTGCGTTTATAGCATAAGCAAGGACTGTAGCTACTCCACCACTACCTAACTCAAAACCCATACTTTCTGTTTCTGATAATTGACTTTTCATCAATTTATATATTTCCTTGCAATAAGCACCCTTAATAATTATTTTATCGTATTTAAATTGTAAAGCTGTTAATAGTTCTTCTGGATTATAAGCTTCAAAAGCTGGATTTTCTTTTTCTAAAGTTAAAAGTTCATCTAATACAGTTCCTGGAGTTTTTCCTAAAGCTTCTGCTAATGCTAGTATTACTTTATTAGAATAATTCTCTACACTCTTTTTTGTATGAGTTGCTAATAACTGCTGACTTACCCCTGTTTTTTTATAAATCTCATATCTCTTACTATTATTTCTTTGCAAATATAAATCTAAGAAATTCATAATTATACCCCCTAAGTTTTTATTAATAATATTTATTTTATTACTAAAATATTTTTTACTACTAATTTAATTATATTCTCTTATATATAATTTGTCCATATATTTGTAGGAATTTTCAAAATATTTTCTTAAGCATATAAACAAAAATAGAGCTGTCTAAACAGTTCTAAATTAAAAATATAGAAACTTATTAATAGTTCCTTCATTAATTTTATATATTTAAAATATACTTCTCACATTTATCAATAATATCTGCTAATATCCTTAAATTTTCTTTTATAATTCCTGTTTCTATAGAGTGATTTCCTCTATCATATAAATATAATGGGACTTTATTATTATCACATTCAGATATTAATAATGAAGTAGTAATCATTGGATCAGATTTCCCAGAGAATACAATTCCATCATTTATCATAAAAGGAAGAGATTCATTAATTGGAGTTAACCATATCTGTCTTACTTTTACATTTAATTTAGATGCTATTACCCCTGCAACTACTGTTCCAATACTTTTTGATACAAATAATATTTCATCATAGTTACTCCATGAAATTTCTTTTATTCCTTCATTAGCCTTATCTTTTGCAATTCTAAAAGCTTCCTCTTTTTCTTTTGGTAAGTTACCATATTCTATTTCTACTACTTCAAACTCTTCTTTTATTAAAATCTTTTTAATGTAATATAATAATGGCTTATTTGAATTATAATTCATCCCTGGAAATATTACTGCTAATTTTTTCATACTAACCTCCTTATAATATTTCTTTATTACACCAATTATATATAATACCAATAGACAAATCCATTATTATTTGTAATGAAAATCCCATATAAAATCTATATTGATTTTATTTTCTATATCTTTTATCTAAAATTTTTATTTTTTATTGTTAAATTTATTTCTCTAGTATCTTTAATTTCTTCAATTACATCTTCATCACCTTTGAAATATCTTATTCCTTTGGGAGATATTTTTACAGTTAATTCCTTCCTATTATCTAACCCTTTTTCAAAGTTTAATCTTCGTAATGAATACCCATAGCATACACCATCTTCTACCCCACCGGTGTCTATCCCTGTATTGCCATCAACTATAAAGTCCTCTCCACTTATGTCTATATCCAAAGAATACATTTCTGTATTATCCATATCTATTTTATTATTATTTATAATTTTATATACTAACAATACTTGATCTCCACGATAATCTACAGCTTCAATATTAAGAGTATGATTTTCGGTATGAAAATCCTCTTTAACTACTAATCCATTTTCTGTGTATTTAATTCCTAATCCCCATTTATTATTTAATACTTTAATTACTGGTCCAAATATAGGTAATTCTTCTGCTAAAGAAGGCTTAATAAAATTAGTACCTATTAATAATGCAATGATTAGTCCAGCAACTTTTAATACATTCTTTTTAATTGTCTTCTTTTTCTTTGATTCTATCTCTTCGTATACTTTATCAAGCTTCCTTCTTAAAGAAGTTGGAATTTCTATATCATTATCTTTATAAAGATTATTTAAACTCTTATCTAAATCTATCATTACATTATCTCCTTTCCATTTATAATTTTTGAAAGTTTATCTTTTGCTCTAGATAATCGTGATTTAACAGTTCCTTTTGCTACTCTGTATACCCCTTTAATATTTTCTTCAATTAATTCAGTAAATGCTTTTCCATCTCCCTTCTTAGCCTTAGAAATTAAATTCCCCTTATTTCCCCGAAACATCTAATTACCCCCTTCTTTATTCTTATCTATTAGATACTTTATACTGCATAAAAGTTCATAAAATATAGTTTTTTAAAAAATTAAAATAAAAAGGATTCTCATTTGAATCCTCTTTATATACTTTAAAATATATTTCCTATTTATTAAATTTATATAAGTATTTCTTTTGACTTATTTAAAGCTACTTCTATGACTTTATCCATATCATAGTATTTATATTCTCCTAGACGTCCACCAAAAATCACATTATTTTCAGAATCTGCAAGCTCACTATACTTATTATATAATTCATTATTTTTATCATCATTTATAGGATAATATGGTTCATCACCAATACTCCACTCTTTACTATATTCTCTGCTTATAATTGTTTTAGGCTGATTTCCAAATTCAAAATGCTTATGCTCTATTATACGTGTATATGGAGTTTCTCTATCAGTATAATTTACAACTGCATTCCCTTGAAAGTTTTCAATATCTAAAGTTTCATTTTCAAAGGCTATACTTCTATATTGAAGAACTCCTAATTTATAATTAAAATATGCATCTATAGGTCCTGTATAAACTACTTTTCCTGCAATACTATTCCACCACTTATCTTTTTCCTTAAGATAATCTGTATTTAATTTCACTTCAATTCCATCTATCATTTTTTCAACTATGCTAGTATAACCGCCTATAGGTATACCTTGATACATATCATTAAAGTAATTATTATCATAAGTAAATCTTACTGGTAACCTTCTTATTATAAATGAAGGAAGTTCTCTACAAGGTCTTCCCCATTGTTTTTCAGTATATCCCTTAATTAATTTTTCATATATATCTCTTCCAACTAAATTAATTGCTTGCTCTTCTAAATTTCTTGGATTTTCAACATAGTTATCACTGCATTGTTTTCTAATTTCTTCTTTAGCTTCCTCTGGTGTTTTAACACCCCACATTTTATTAAAGGTATTCATATTAAAAGGAAGATTATAAATTTCACCACAATAATTAGCTATAGGGCTATTGGTATATCTATTAAAATCAGCAAAATTATTTACATAATCCCATACTTCTTTATTGTTTGTATGAAAAATATGTGCACCGTATTTATGAACATTAATGTCTTCAATTTTATCTGTATAAATATTCCCTGCTATATGATTACGTTTTTCTAATATTAAACATTTCTTTCCTCGTTTTTTTGCTTCATGTGCAAATACAGCTCCATAAAGTCCAGCTCCAACAATTAAAAAATCATATTTTTTACTCATAGTTTACCTTCCTACTATATCAGTTAAATCCTACAACTAGCTGAGATATTTTATATATTCCTATGCAAATTTTACGCCCTATTAAACCTGGTAAATTAATAAGTTGTCCCATTAATTTATATCTAAGAGTACGATATAAATTTACATCTTTATCTTTAATATATTTCCATAATTCCTTCTTCTTCTTTAAATTTTCTTCTGTTCCTGAACGTATAAGCAATACCCCTGATATAGCAGTAATAATTTCTAAATAATTAATCATATATTTATAAAGTTTCTTATTGGTTATATCTTCTAAATCAATATTTTCTATCATTAATTTATTAACCTTTATTTGTTAATCTATCCTCTTTATCATAATCTTCTCATTTACTGACTGATCTTCTCTACCAATAAGATATCTATAAAATTCAGTATTTATATAAAACATCTTTTTTACATTCTTAAGAGGTAAATATACAAATAAATTATCAACATAAAAAGTATGCTTTGGAAGAACTAGTCCACATTCTTTTAAAACCTCAGTTCTGTATATAACTGAATGCATTAAAATATACTGTCCTTTACGAAAAGTTCCAATATCATCCCAGGTAAATATTTTTTCCTCTGGAAGAACATTATCATATTTCATAACCTTCTTAAACTTAGCATTTTCTTTTTCATATACAAAATTACTGATTATCATATCAACATATTCTCTATTATTATAGAAATCTTTTATAGCATCTAATATCTTAAAGTAGGCTCTAGTATCTACCCAATCATCACTATCAACAACTTTCAGATATAACCCTGTTGCATTTTTTATTCCAGTATTTATTGCTTCACCATGTCCACCATTTTCTTGATGAATAGCTTTTATAATTGATGGATATTTATTAGCATACTCTTCTGCAATTTCAGCTGTTTTGTCCTTTGATCCATCATTTACTATAAGTATTTCTACATCATCTCCACCTGGTAAAAGTGACTCTATACAATATTTCATATAGTTTTCTGAATTATAACAAGGAATTATTATTGATAATAACTTCATAATTACACGACCTTTACTTATTCTTTATAATTTTAAATTACATTTTAATAATATGTAATTAAACCCATTTTTTTCTAAGTATAATTATATCATTTGCTATTGCCAAATAAAATACTGTTTATTTCATAACCCCCACTAAATTATCTTAATTTTTTCTGATAATTTATATTACAAATCTAATAGTAAAAAAAATCACACTATTAATAAAACATATTAATGGTGTGATTTTTATAATCAATAAATATAATTATAAATTTTTAAGAAGACTTGATAACTTACCGTATAATTCTTCTTTGTCTTCTGATTCAACTTTATAAACCTTATGATTTGGTATTCTAATATACCCCTTACGCCAAACTTCTATTATTCCAGGCTTACCATCAGTATTTTCAAATAAAATAAATTGTGCATCTCCTCCAGTAGCATCACTAAAGTTACAAATCCTTTTATACTTATACTTTTCTAATAAATCAAATACTTTCTCACCATTACCTGAATCTAATTCAATCATATCAAAACTAGTAATATTTCCATATACATTAACTTTTTCATAATTTATGTTTTTACCTATATTTACTGTTTTATATATGTCTACAGGTCTTGAAAAATAAAATGCAAACGAGATGCAAACTATTAATATTACTACCAAATTCATTATATTCTTTTTGTAGTTCTTTATTATATTTTCTTTGTTATTATCATCTTTATGATCAGCTTTTTTTCTTTTTCCTAATAAAATGTAATTATATATTATAAATATAATTGTCATAAAGACTAATCCTATAGAAATCAAGTATAAATAATTGCTTATCATTCTGTTCCTCCTATTTTAAACATATTAATAGCTACTAAGGATATACTCATTCCATTTAACTATTATTTCTTCTTTTGTCGTGTCTATAATCTTTTCTATATCATCAGGATTTTTAATTAAATCAATTATCTTATCATATCCATATTCATTAATAATAAATTCTACAAAGCCCCCTGATAGAAAATATGGTTGTTCTAGTTTTCCATAGTAATTTTTCATTTCATCGATAGATGGAAGTTTATTTATACTCTTTAGCAGAGAAATTAGTAACTTCTACCTTAAAAACAGTTACTGCCTTAGCATGCTTGTCCTCAAAAGTAAAATCCTTTCCTGTTTGATGATTCATAAGTAATGAAAGAGCAATTTTCTTTTCTTCCATATTTTCAACTATTGATGCCACACCATTTCCTATAATACTTTTAAAATAAAATCCATATAAACAAGCAAGCTTAGCCTCAATTAATTTATGTTCACAATCCAATTCAAAGGCTACCTCTGAATTTTCCTCTATAGCATCTAATTTTCTTCCTTCCTTAGCAGAATGGCAATATAAAGTTAGCTTACTATCTAAATAGGAATATCCAAAATTAAGTGGTACAATATATAAACCTTCCTTATCCTTCATAGCTAACCTAACAACCTTGCAATTATTTATTATTTCCATCTTTTCGTTAATATCTGTTACTTCTCTATCTTTTCTTCTCATGCTTCTCATAGTCATCCACCTTTCAATTCTTTAAAATATTATACTCTTATTTACTCTTTTTAACAATAAAGATAATATTTACTTCCTTAATGCATAAGCACTATTTTAAAAATGGATTTATTTTATTTGAATGTTTATAATTTATGACTTTTTTTAAATTAAATATATTATTCTCATCTCTTATAGAATTATAGTTTAAAATTAATGTATGATAAGAATATATATTATCACGCATTTGTATTATTAATTCATCATAGTATTAAATTGTAAGAAATAATTTAGAGATTATTAAATAGATTATTGAAAAAGTTATAGGAGAGAATAATGAATAAAAAATATTGTATAATTTCAAATATAGTTCTTCTTTTATGGTATTTTTTAGCTATGATAGGAATTAAATTTGAAAATAAGTATTTAGTCACAAGCTCATATAAAGAAGATTGGATTTTTATGATTATCCCCTTAATGGCATTTATTATATTCATAATAAAAAAGAGCATAGGACAGTATATTCTTTTATTATGGAATTCACTGTGGATTATCCTTCAATTTTTAAGTCATGAATGGTATAACCTATTCGGAAGTGGATTTATGGGCAGTACTGAAGGGAAAATTGAATATTTTAAGGAGACAATTAAAATTTTCAGCTCAGAGACAGTATATATTCCCGATGCTTATCACATTATTCTACATATATTAATAGCTATTACTTTAGTTATAAATATAATCTATTCTGTCAAGCAAAAATTAAAGAGAAAAAATTCAATTTTATCAAGCAAATTAGATAAGCAATTTTAAACTATTACAAATCAAAAGTGGATAAATTCAATTATCCACTTTTACAGCCTCCATTATCTTACTTATCTCTTAACTATTACTTCTTACTTCTTATTTCTTACTTCTTACTTCTTCCATAGTTCATTCTTTCATTTTTTCATTCTTTCTTGATTATATTTTCTTCTGGATATGGAACCACATAGGCATCTTTAAAGCCCTCATTTTGCAATCTAATTACTTCCTCTTCAGCAGTTTCATAATCTCTATAATATCCAATACAAATCCGCCAGCCCTCTCTAGTAGGAGTTTTTGGTTTTTTTATTGGAATATCAATTAAAACTTTATTAACCATAGTTAAACAAGCTCTTGCTACCATGTACCCATACTTTATACTATTAAAGTTTTTTTCTATGTCTTCATTTGATAAAAATTCAGCATTAATAATAACTGCAGGCATCTTAGTTTCCCTTAAAATAGTATAGCTACCTTCCTTTATTCCTCTATCCTTAGATTTTAAATTAGCAAGTAATTCATCCTTTAAAAATCTTGCTAATTCTTCTGATTTATGTCCCTTTTCAAATATTACAATTTCGGTTCCAGTAACAGAATTATCTACAAAGGAGTTCATATGGAAGCTAACAAAATAATCTGCCTCCCAATTATTTGCTATTTCTACTCTGTCCATGACATCTAAGTATATATCAGATGCTCTTGTAAGCAATACTATTTCACCGTTTCTTTCTAATAATCTTTTTGCCTCATAAACAGCTTCTAAAACTATATCAGATTCTCTTCTTCCATTTTTGCCCACTGTTCCTGAGTCTTTTCCACCGTGACCTGCATCCAATACCCATTTTGCCAACTCTTTCCCTCCCATTATTTATATAGTAATAATATAAATATTGCATTACTTTATAATTTAGTATATTGGGAATTTCGATAGTTGGTTACAAATTTAATTTTTATCATTACTATTTCAACAAAAAATGTATAAATGTTATATTCCTAGCTCTAAAATATATTTTCATTTATGATATTTAAAAATTCTTCTATTTTATCTACTTCCCCAACACCTTGGGCTAAAGTCTTACTTCCCCCACCTTTACCATTAACTATATAAATATATTCTTTAAGTATTTGTCCCATATTAATATTTTCTATATTTTTTGAAGAAGCAAGAATTATATTAGCTTTTTCCTTAAGTCTTATTGCAAATAAACAGATAATATTATCTCTTTCGGTTATTTTATTAGCAAGTCTTGTAACATAATCTATTGATTTATTAAAATATATCTTCTTAATAATAATATATTTTCCTAGATTTTCTCCTTCTTTAATAAGTACTTCTTCTTCATAATTCAATAATTCTTCTTCTAATATCTTTTTTTCCTTTTTTATTTCTTCTAAGGAATTCTTTAAATTTTTTATTCCATTTAAGGCTTCATATTCATTACTATTTAAATAATTACAAATTTCTCTAAGGACTTTATCTTTAAGTAATGAATCCTTAATAGCTCTTTCTCCTGCTAAGAATTCTATTCTTGTATTTCCTTTGTTTTTCTCAAACTTTTTAATCTTTATCATCCTTAAATCTGATGTTTTGCTAGGATGAACACCACAACAAGCATTAATATCTAAATCACCTATTTTAACTACTCTAATATCCTCTTCTGTATTAGGTAAGTCTCTCCTTAAATTCATATCATTTAATTCTTCTTCATTAGGAACTAAAAAACTTACTTCTATTCCCTTATGAATTACTTCATTAGCTAAGACTTCTGCTTTTCTAACCATTTCTTCATTAAGTTCACCTATAATATCTACTGTACTTATTTCTTTCCCTAGATGAATACTTACTGTATTGGCATTAAATAATTTAAAAAAGCAGCCTGATAATATATGTTGACCTAAATGCTGATGCATTCCATCTTCTCTTCTATTCCAATCTATTTTACAGAATACAGTATCATTAATTTTACAGGATTCTTTTAATACATGATAAATTAAATTATTTTCTTCATAAACTTCTAAAACTTCATTATCATTTATGTATCCTAAATCACAGCTTTGCCCTCCTCCCCCTGGGAAAAAGGCAGTTTTATCTAAAACTATATGATAAATATCATCAACTTCTTTAACTTCTATTACCTTAGCATCAAATTCCTTTATATATTGATTTTCATAGTATAACCTTTCCAAAGTATCACCTACCTTTTACTTTCTTCTACTATAGTATATATTTCTCTAGATAATCTAGCTATAAGTTCACAAGCTTCTTCGCCCCAATCAAGTAAATATCTTTCATCTTCCCCACCATCTTCATAGGGATTTGTACTTAATTCTCCAATATCCTTAGTTAAAATAACTAATATATAGGGATCTTCTCCATAAATTATCCCTATATCATGATAATATCTGTAGTAATTTCCTATTTTATGGGCAACTTTATTATAATCTAAATACTTATCTAATCTATCATGGTAAGTAGTCTTAGTCATATATTCTATAAGGGTATTATAATATGGGGTATTATCTGGATTTTCATATAAATTATTTAATAAAATTCCAAGCTGCCTTGCTGTTGTATAATTTCCCTCAAGTATATTATTATCTTCTGTAATTTCTTTCATATAATCAGTAATGTTAGTTTCTGCTACTCTTGATAACATATTCTTAGCTATATTGTCAGAATTTACAATAGATAAATATATAGCTTCATTAATGGTTATATCAGGAACCTCATCTAAACTACTTAAAACTCCACTTCCTTCTTCCTTATCCTCTTCACTAAAATGAATTAAATCATCTAATGATTTATTTCCAGCTATAACTTCATCTAATATTAACATCGATAAAGGAACTTTATTTGTACTTGCAGCTATATAATATTTATCTGGATTTAAAGTGTATTCTTCATCAGTATTTAAATTCTTAAAATAAATAGCTACATTATTCTTATAATCTCCTAATACTTCATTTGTTTTATTATCAATTAACTCTATAAGTCTGCTCTTCTCTCTTTCCGATGTATCTTTATTTTTTATTGTTTCTACATTTCCGCTATATCTGCATCCTGTAAAAATAGTAATAAAAATAACCATTAAAAATATATATATTTTTTTCATTACTACCATCCTTAGTTTTATTTTCATTCTATTATAACATATGAGCTTATTTAAATTATATTTGTAATAAAAAAGTAGATAGACATTATATTCATTCTTTCCTAGATTTACTCTAAGTGAACTGCATATAATATTTATCTACTTTTATTATAGGTAACTAACAATCCTTTAATTAATTTTATAAAAATACCTACAAAGCAACTTTTTAGAATGCTGGAATTACTGTTCCATCACTATATTTTTCTTCTATAAATTTCTTAACTTTTTCAGAAGTTAAAGCCTTTGTTAATGCTTGAATTTTTTCGCTATTTTCATTTCCTTTTTTAACAGCTAATATATTTCTGTAATTTTTAGCTGCTTCTGCATTTGCATCTTCTATTGCTAAAGCTTCTTTAGATGGATTTAATCCTGCTTCAAGTGCATAGTTTCCATTGATAACAGCTAAATCTACTTCATCTAATACTCTAGGTAATTGTGCTGCTTCTAATTCTTCAAATTTTAGGTTCTTAGCATTTTCTGTAATATCCTTAGGAGTAACTAATTCTCCATCATTTAATTTAATTAAACCTGCCTTTTCAATTAATCTTAAAGCTCTAGCTTCATTTGATGGATCATTTGGTATAGCCACTGTTGCTCCATCCTTAAGATCTTTTAAGTCTGTAATAGATTTAGAATAAGCTGCTAATGGTTCTAAGTGAATAGCTGCTGTATAAGTTAAATCTAAACCCTTACTTTCATTAGTTTCATTTAAATAAGCTATGTGTTGGAAGTAGTTAGCATCTAATTCTCCTTCATCTAATGCTGTATTAGGCGTTACATAATCAGTAAACTCTACTATTTTTACTGTATATCCTTCCGCTTCAAGATCTGGTACTATTTGCTCTACTATTTCCTTATGAGGAACAGGACTAACCCCTATTGTGATTGTTTTATCTTCAGATGCTGAACCAGATTTATCATCCGCCTTATTTCCACATCCTACTAGGCCTATTGCTAAAGCCCCTGCTAATAAAATTGATAAAATTGATTTTCTTTTCATATTTAAAGCCCCCTTAATTTAATTTATTGTGATAATTTTTTATATAAGTAGTTTCCTAGTGATTGTAGAACTTGTACTATTATTACTAAGATTACTACTGTTACTATCATTACATCTGTTTGGTATCTTTGATACCCATATCTTACTGCTAAATCACCAAGTCCACCTGCGCCTACTGTTCCTGCCATAGCTGAATATCCAATTATGCTTATTATTGTTAATGTTAATCCTGAAATTATTGATGGTACTGCTTCTTTAAGCATAACCTTAAATATTATTTGAATATTTGATGCTCCAAAGGACTTAGCTGCCTCTACTACTCCTGGATCTACTTCTTTTAAAGCTGATTCTATTATTCTTGCTACAAATGGAGCTGCTGCTATAGTAAGTGGAACTATTGCTGCTGTGGTTCCTATAGACTTTCCTACTAATAATTTTGTAAATGGCATTATTGCCACCATTAAAATTAAGAATGGAAAACCTCTTAAAATATTAATTATTGTATCTAAAGTTTTATAAACTCCTTTATTAGGCCTTAACCCCTTTGGTGCTGTTACTATTAACGCAATGGCTGGAATAAAACCTAATATTACTGAAAATAGTGTTGAGAAAAATACCATTATTATGGTTTTATTAAATCCTTCTATTAATATTTCTGACATTAATTAAGCACCTCCAATACTACATCTCTTTCTTGAAGATAAGCTATAACCTTGTCCTTATCTTCTTCCTCAATATTTATAACTAAATTACCTAATATATCTTCTCTAAACTTTTCTAGCTTTCCCCAAACTATTGAAAAATCTACATTTAAATCTCTTGCCATCTTTGTTATAAGAGCATTTTCTGAAGATGTACTTGGGAAGAATAATTTAATATTAATACCCTTATTAGGTAAAAGGTCCTCTTCTTCTCCAAGGAATTTCTTTAATGATACTCCTGGCCTTAAGAATAATTCTTCTGCTTTTCCCTCTGCCTTTAATATTCCTCCTTCAATTAATGCAACTTTTTCACAAACTTCCTTTACCACTTCCATCTGATGAGTTACTATTACAATAGTTATACCTAGTTCTTTATTAATCTTAGATAAAAGTGATAGTATGTCCTTTGTTATCTTAGGATCTAATGCTGATGTTGCTTCATCACAAAGTAATATTTTAGGTTCTAATGCTAATGCTCTTGCTATAGCTACTCTTTGTTTTTGCCCTCCACTTAAACTAGCTGGCTTTACTTTTGCTTTTTCAGAAAGTCCTACTAATTCTAAAAGTTCATTTACCCTTTCATTTATTCTTTTCTTTCTATAAGCTCTATAGCCAATACTTTTTTTATTCCCTAAATTATTTCTATACTCTTTATATTCTTCTTCAAAGCCCCATACTTCTAATGGTAATGCTACATTATCAAATACAGTTTTTCTATTTAATAAATTAAAGCCTTGAAATATCATACCTAGCTTTTTTCTAAATTCTCTTAATTCATATCCTTTTAAATCTTTAACTTCTTTTCCCATAACATTTATTGAGCCATCTTCATAACCTTCAAGTCCATTTATACATCTAAGTAAAGTTGATTTTCCTGCTCCACTATGTCCTATTATTCCATATATCTTTCCTTCTTCAATTGATAATGATACATTTTTAATAACTTCTACATCATTAAATTTTTTAGTTAAGTTTCTAATTTCAATCATTTACGTCCCTCCTAATAAGAACTTCAATAAAAACAAAAAACGCACTAGAGAATAAATTCTCTAGTGCGTGTAAATTCACTTATTGATTTATTCTCTCATCTATCAGCTTTAAAGCTGCAGGATTTAGCACCAAACTTAATATGCGTAATTTAAGCTCAATAAAAATTAAGCCTATCACACCTATTACAGGTTGCTGGGTTTCACAGGGCCAGTCCCTCCACCACTCTTGATAAGAAACATTAAAAAATGTTTATTAAATTTTATATTAATACTATACTTTTATTAACTTAAATTGTCAATAACTATCAAGAAAAAATTTAGAATATTATTACTTCCCTGTCTATATTCATTAATTCTGCATCAGTATTTTCTTCAACAAAATTTATTATATTTTCATATGTTGAATCTACTTGTGCATTTGTAGCACAAATAGCTGATACTCCAATAGTAATATAATTATGAATATCTTGATTACCTACTTCATTTACTGATATATTAAATTTATTTTTAAGCTTTTGAGTTATACTTCTAACTATCATTCTTTTTTCTTTTAATGAATGAACCCATTCAGCCCTTAAGTTAATAGTCATTACTAACACCTTCATAATTATCACCCTTTTATTAATATTATACTCCTTATATTAATATAAGTAAAAGAAGGAGAAATAATACACAATATTAATCCATTCCTTTAAAGTTCCATTCATTATAAAACTCATCTAAAAACTCTTCCATAAATTTATGTCTTTTTTCTGCTATTTCCTTTGCTGTATCTGTATTCATTAAATCTTTTAATTTTAATAATTTTTCATAAAAATGATTTATTGTATGATTTTCTGCATTTTTAACTTCATCTAAGTTTTTAAAATCCATAGGTTTTATTGATGGATCATACATTAGACGATTTTTACTGCCACCATAAGCAAAGGTTCTAGCTATTCCTATTGCACCTATAGCATCTAATCTATCTGCATCTTGAACTACTTTCCCTTCAATTGTATGTTGGGTTGAATCCACAACTCCACCTTTATAAGACATAGTTTTTATTATTTTTATTATTGCTTCAGAGGATAATTCGTCTACTTCTATGGACTTTAAGAAATCTTCTGTAACGGTAGTATTACTATCATTGGACTTTGAAAATTTCCAATCATCAATATCATGTAATAATGCAGTCATTTCAACAATAAAAGAATCTGCATTTTCTTTTTCAGCTATATATTTAGATAAGTTATATACTCTTTCTATATGGAACCAATCGTGTCCACTTCCTTCTCCATATAGTTTGTTTTTCACAAATTCTTTAGTTTTTTCTATCTTTAAAGATTTATCCATTTTATTCTCCTTTTGTAGTAAATTATATAATTATTATACATTAATCATTAACTTGAATCCCATGATAAATATTTAATTTTTAATAATAAAAGACTCTATTTTATTTGAATGTTGATAATTAATTAATTTTTTCAATTCTGTATAATGTCATTATCTTTGTGGAATTATATCCCAATTAATGTATAATAAGAATATATATTATTATACATTTGTATTAAAATACTAGGTATTGGGGAGAAAAAATAAAATGAATAGTAAAAATACAGTAAAATATCTTATTTATCTTATTCTTCTTATAAGTTTATATTATTTAGGTTCAAGTATATTGGCAAAACATTATGAAGAAGCAAAAATAACTTTTATTTATAACTACTGGTTAATTACAATGGTAAAGCTGATATTCTTTGGCGGAATTGGTATGGTATTAGGTTTAGATAAGTTTTTATCAGAATTAACTAAGGAAGGAAAATGGAAATTTGATATTACTAAATTAATAATTTTAGGAATACCTTCTCTAATTTTTTCTATGCAATATTTAGTTTTAACTTTTATTCAAATTCCAAATTCATTTAGCAGTGTATTTACTATAGCAAATATTGTATTAGGATATACATTAATATCAAGCTTATATAAAGAATATTAATTTTGAAATATTACAAATTAATTTATAGGATGTAAGCAATTGTATTTTATTGAGTAATATAATAGATATTTATATTGAAAGGGGTATATGATAAGAAGTGAAGAAATTGTTATTAACATTTACTATTCTGTTAAATTGCATCATTATGACTATGTGTACGAGTGAAACTATAACTAAAGTAACGTATCAGGGTGGAAGTTTAAATTGGGAATCAACAATGATATTTGATGAAAACGATAAGTATATAGTTAATATTAAGTATATAGGGCAAGAAGAACAGTTGCCATTAAAGGCTACTTTAAATGCAGAATTCTTATCAGGTAACAGTACGGGTGGATATTTTGAGTACAGTGAATTAACAGCCGAAAAATTTGGAGGTTTTACTTTTGAAGACGATTATGATAAAGAGATATTTGGCTCTGTATCAAAATCTAAGAATAAAGATAAGTTGAATGTAGTTATAAAATGGAATAATACAGAAGAAACTATTGAATTAAGTAAAGTTAATAATAATGAAAGCGATTAATATTAAACTATTACGAATTGAAAGTTAATAAATTTATTTATTAACTTTCATCCTTTCCATTATCAACACCAATTTAAAACATAAACTAATAAAAAAGTGTCTACAAAGCAGACACCTTTTAAACTCCTAACTCTTAACCTTATCTATTCACTCTTCACTATTACCTATTACCTATTACTTAGCTACTCTATTATATAACTTAGTTAAATCATAAATTTCTTTTGCTAGTTTATCAGTAAAATCACTTTCTTTTGCTCTCCACATCCAGTTGCCTCCTAGAGTTGATGGGAAGTTCATTCTAGCTTCTTTTCCTAGTCCTAAGAAATCTTGCATAGTTGTAATTGCTAGGTAAGCAGTACTAGACCATACTCCTCTTATTAAACCTCTAGCAATACCTTCTTCGTAAGTTAAATTAAGATATTTCTTAGCCTTTTCTATTTCTGCTGTAGTTCCTGTTGAGTTGTACCAGCCACATACTGTATCATTATCATGAGTTCCTGTATAGGCTACGCAGTTTACTGGATAGTTATGTGGTAAATCTCCACTATCTTCTCCACCAAAAGCAAATTCAAGTATTTTCATTCCTGGGAAACCTGTATAATCTCTAAGTTTGATTACTTCATCTGTCATCATTCCTAAATCTTCTGCAATTATTTTTACATCTCCAATTTTATCTTTTATTGCTTTGAAAAGCTTAGTTCCAGGTCCCTTTGTCCACTGACCATTCTCTGCAGTTTTATCTCCATATGGAATTTCCCAATAAGCTTCGAATCCTCTAAAATGATCAATTCTAACTACATCGTATATTTTGAAACTCTCTCTAACTCTTTTTATCCACCAATCATATCCATCTTCTTCAAGAGCCTTCCAATTGTAAATAGGATTTCCCCATAATTGACCTGTGCATGAGAATGTGTCTGGAGGACATCCTGCAACTGTTATTGGTTTCATATCCTTATCTAGATTAAAATATTTAGGATTACTCCAAATATCTGCACTATCTTCAGCTACATATATTGGGATATCTCCTATTATGTTTATTTTATTTTCGTTAGCATATTTCTTTAAGTTATTCCATTGCTTAAAGAAAATATATTGAATGAATATCCAATAATTAATCTCATCTTTAAGTAATGCCTTATAATGATTTATTGCTTCTTTTTTTCTAAGTCTTATATCATCATCCCAATTATACCAACTAACTAAATCAAAATGATTTTTAACTGCCATATATAAAGAATAGTCTTCTATCCAAAATTTATTTTCAGCTATAAATTTCTTTAATTCCTTAGTATACTTTCCTTTTGAATTTTCATAAGCAATTCTAAGAACTTTATTTTTATTAATAAATAACTTTTGATATTCAACTGTATCTTCTTTTGATCCATAATCTAAATTTTCATAATCACCTTTATTTAATAAGCCTTCTTCTTCCAATATATCGAAATCTATAAAGTATGGATTACCAGCGAAAGCTGAAAAACATTGGTATGGAGAATCTCCATATCCTGTTTGCCCCAGGGGAAGTATCTGCCAATATTTTTGTCCACTTTTTTTTAAGAAATCTATAAATGAAAAGGCTTCTTTCCCAAAAGTACCTATTCCATACTTTCCAGGTAATGATGAAATATGCATTAATATTCCACTACTTCTCTCCATTTTACTACCTCATTTCTGCCAAATTTTCATATATTTTACACAACATAGTATAACATTTTTAATAAAAGATTTGCAAAATTCTGTTTCAGGGTATAATCTTAAAATTTATAATAATAATTTTTATTATTCTATCCTAGGGTTTGTTGATTCTCTTTTTATTAATTCTGTATTAAGAATAATGTGTTTATTATCAGTTTTATTCATCATTAAATCTAATAATAAATCAACGCTAATTTTAGCCATTTCCACTTTAGGTTGTATAACCGTTGTTATAGTAGGGTTATAAAATTCACTTATATCCATACCATCAAATCCTATAATTGAAATCTCTTTTCCTACTATTAACCCTTTGTCTTTTATAGCCTTAGCACATCCTACAGCCATTATGTCTGATATTGCAAATATAGCTGTAACTTCATTATGTTCATCTAAAAATTTTTTAGTTTCTTCATAGGCTCCTCTATAATCATAATTACCTAAAATTCTATATTCCCTATTAACTGAAATACCATTATCAATCAAAGCTTGTAAATATCCAGCTTCTCTTCGATGACTAATTCCAATATCATATTCATCTCCTAGCATTAACGCTATATTTCTATGGCCACAATCTATTAAATACTTAGTAGCAGAATAGGCTGCCTTTTCATTATCTATGGATACTGATGAAAATTTAGATAACTCTTTTCCATACTTATGATTAATAGATGTTAGCACTACAGGAACATTAATATCTTTAAAGTCATCATTTTTTACGTCTGTAAAGTTGCCTCCAAGACATATAACACCTTGTAGTCTTTTTTCCTTTATTATGGATATTAAATTATTCATTTCATCATCACTTAGATAGTCATGATGTTCTAATATCATTGAATAACCAGCTTTAGATATTCTTTTACTAATTAAATCTAACATTTCTGAGAAAAAAGGATTAAATACCCCTTTTATTAATACCCCAATATTATTTGAATTGTTCTTTTTTAAATTTCTTGCACTGTTGTTTGGTATATAATTATTCTCTTTTATAATCTCTAAAACTTTTTCTCTTGTTTGCTCCTTAACGTCTGGATGATTGTTAATTACACGTGATACCGTACTAACCCCTACCCCAGCTATATTTGCAATATCTCTTATGTTAATCATAAATCCCTCCAAAATTCGACAAAATATTCGGTACCGTTTCCATTATCACCTATATTTTTATAATGTTTACCTTAATATAATACACTATTCCTTTACTGATCCAGAAACTAATCCACCTGCTATATACTTTTGGAAAAGCATAAATATAACTACAATTGGTGTAGTAGCCATTACTGCTGCTGCTGAATATTGAGTCCAATTTGCTGAGAATTGATCCTTAATAAATTTTTGTAATCCAGTTACAATAGTTTGTACATCTGCATTTTTTAATATTGCTGAAGTAAACATAAATTCACTATAAGCTCCTATAAATGCAAATAAGAATATTACTATTAACATATTTCTTAATAAAGGTAGTATTACTGATGTAAATACTTTAAATGTAGATGCCCCATCAATGTATGCTGCTTCAACTAATTCATCTGGAATACCATCTACTGCACCCTTTAAAAGCCAAATATTATATGCACTACCACCAGCTAATATAAGTATTAGCACTATTGGTTTATTAGTTAAGTTGTATGTGAAAACTATTCCCATTATTGCTGGTAATGCCATAGCAGCTGGAAACATTTGAAGAATTAATAAACTCATAAGTCCTTTTTTTCTTCCCCAGAATCTTAGCTTAGAGAAAGCAAAAGCTGCTGGAACTGATAACACTAATTGAAGAACTGCAACACTAGTACAAATAATTAGTGAATTTCTAAGCCATAATAAGAAATTTGTTTTTTCAAGTACTTTTACATAATTATCAAGTGTCCATTCTGCTGGGAAAAATGATGTTTGAGTAAATGAACTTCCCTTTGCCATAGATGCAGAAATTACAGCTACTATAGGAAATAATGTTATTAATATCATTATCCATATAAATATTCTTCCAAACCAAGCTGTTCTTATTTCATCAGGTCTTAACTTCTTTTTATACACGACTTTTTCTTTATTCATCGCCATACTTTTTGAATTTATTTCTATTTGCATATTATTCAACCTCCTCAAACTGACCAGATGCTTTCATTTGAATAACTGAAATTGATGCAATTATTATAAATATTATTATGCTAAGTGCAGATGCAATCTCAAATCTACCAAATTGCATTGAAAGTTTGTAATTTACTGATGCTAATATGTCTGTATATCCTGCAAATTGAGTATTTAATCTTGGAGGGTTACCTCCTGTAATTAAATAAGCAGAACCGAAATTATTAAAATTAAATGCAAAGGATGATATTATAAGTGGATATGCAGTTTTAGCTATTGATGGTATTGTTATGTTCATAAATTGCTTCCACTTGCTAGCTCCATCTACCTCTGCTGCTTCATAATATACTTCTGGTATTGCTGCTAAAGAACCTAAGCAAACATTCATCATATATGGGAATCCAAGCCATATATTAACCATTAATATACTTATTCTTGCTAAATTAGGATCTGTTAGCCATTTTATAGGTTCTTGAATTAAATTAATTTGCATTAAGAAATTATTTATTTGTCCATAGCTTCCATTAAATAATCCTTGGAATGATATAATTGCAACTGATGCTGGTAACGCCCAAGGAAGTATTAAAATTCCTTTATAAAATCCTCTTTCTTTAATGTTAGGGTTATTTAAAACTAATGCTATAACTAAACCTAATAAGAAGCATCCAAGGGTTGATATTATTGCAAAAATCATTGTCCATCCAAATACAGGTAAAAATGTTTCCTTAAATGGTCCCACCAAAACTTCTACAAAGTTTGATAAACCTACAAACTTAATTTCACCTTTAGAATATTGAGTATAATCAGTAAAAGCATAAAATACTGTTGATAATACTGGAAATAATGTGAATATACATATTGAAATCAGTGCTGGAGCTAAGAAATAATAAGCTTTAGGACTTTTACTCTTCATTCCCATTTAAAATCCCCCTTTGTAAAATGTAGAATGTAAAATGTAGAATGTAAAATGTAGAATTAAGGAAGAAACTCCCTAAGGAGTTTCTCAAAATTCTAATTCATAATGCATTACGCATTACCCATTATGCATTGTAATTACATCCTGTAATTATTTTATTTGTTTTATACCTTCTTTAACTTGATCAACTATATTCTTACCAGTAGTTGCTGCATCACTTTGACCAGAAGTTAATAATCTTAAATTATTATTTGCTGGTTCCCACATAGCTTGTACTTCAACTATATTTGGCATTGGAGTTGCAACCTTAGCTTGTTCCATAAATACCTTAGTATATTCATCATCAACTGTGTAGTCCTTAGCTACAGGAATTCTGCTACCAGTTTTATAAACTATATCTTGTCCCTTATTAACGAACTCTTCCATTAACTTCCATGCTAAATCTTTATTCTTAGAATTTTCATTAACAAATGAAGTTTGAACACCTAAGAAAGTACTTGGAGCATTTCCGTTTAATGTTGGCATTGGAATTACACCGAAGTTTAAGCCTGCTTCTTTAGCACCAGCCACATCCCATGGACCTGAGAAGTAGAATCCAGCTTTACCTGAAGTGAATTCTCCCTTAGCTATATCACCAGTAATATCTGCTGCCATTAATTTATCTTTATTTACTAAATCAGAAATAAATTGAAGTCCTTTTACAGCTCCTTCATTTCCAAGTCCAATATCAGTTGGATCTAATGTACCATTATTGTTCTTATAAACATATCCACCATTAGCTGAAAGGAAAGCATATGAGAAATAGAAATCGTTTATGTTATAAACAAATCCAACTTCTTTTGCCTTAGCAACTAAATCTTCCATAGTCTTTGGAACTTCTTTAACTAAATCTTTATTATAGAACATTGCTGTTGTTTCTTGTGCAAATGGAATTGCATAAACTTTACCATCTATAGTTACTGCATCAACTAATGCTTTAGAAGTATATTTGTCTTCTGTAACCATACCAGCTGGTACTTCTGCAGTAATTCCAGCTTTTTGGAATGTTCCTAAATTATCATGTGGAACTCCTAAAATTATATCAGGTCCGTTATCACTTTGAGCAGCTTGTATCATTTCTTGGAATTTTCCTTGGTCTTCAACAACGCTAACTTCAACATTGTTTTCTTCTCCCCAAGCCTTAGCTACCTTTTCAAACTCTTGAACTTCGTTTGTAGTAAAGTGAGACCAAACAGTTAATGTTTTCTTTTCTCCTGAAGTACTACCTCCATCTTTACTCTTACTTCCACAACCAACAAATGCAGTTGTTGTGATTATACCAGCAATTAATACTGCTAATACTTTTGAACGTTTTACCATAATATATTCCTCCCAAAATCTATTTTTGATCTTTATATTATAAACCCTTTTTAGGTTTATTAACTTATTGATAACATTTTCAGGTAACCTTTCCGGTACCGTTTCCACTTAACCCTATAACCTACTACTATTAATAGCTTCTTTCCAAAGTAAAAATAGTATCTTGAATTCTAATGCTTCATTGAAATTAGAAATATCATAATTTATGATTTTTTTTATCTTATCTATTCTATAAAACAATGTGTTTCTATGAATATATAGTTTTTCAGCAGACTCACTAATTTTAAGTCCTTCTCCCAAAAATACTTCTATAGTCTTAATTAGTTCATTATCTAATTTAGAAAAAATATTATTATACTGCTTATATGCACGAGTTATTTCTTCGTCACTTGCATTATTGATCATCTTTTCAAGTAATAAAGAATTTTCTCCGTAAACCTTAGATGCCAATTCATATTTTATGCAAATCCCTATATTTCCTTTTAAGTATTCAAATCTTTCTTTTAATTCTTTATATTCATGTATATTGCAATAAGTCATATATACTTTTTTAGTTATATTCTTACTTATTAATTTGAATAACTCATTTATTTTTTCTTTGCTAATTTCATTTTTGCTTATAATTAGAATATATTCATCCTGAGTTACTATAATACTGTCATCTTCCAAAGGATTATTCTTTATTATTTCCAAACCTTTTTTTAATTGTTTTTCATTTAGATAAACAAGTATTAATTTAAAAGGCTTGTACTTAATAACTTCTTTTAAGATATCATCTGAAAATTCCTTTCCCTTTAAAATATCTACTATAATTTCCTCTTTAGACTTAACTGTATTTCCAAGCTCCTGCTCTAAAAAACATTTTAATAATGCTATACAGTTACTATAATTTTCATAAGTTTCTAATGTTAATTCTTCTGTTGGAATTTTAATTGAACAACTTATGGTTTTTATATTTTCTTGAGAAAGGAAATCTGCTAAGATAGCTCCATCTTTATCAACTAGCTTGAAGGGAATCTGAATTTCTTCACTTATCTTTTTAAAAGAATTTCTTAATCCATACATGAGCTCCCTCCCATATAAATTATTTACTTTCTGAAAACAGGTAACGTTTCCAAAAAATCAAGAATGAATTTGTATGTTTATTTTATACTTTTTCTTTCTATATTGCAATTATATAATTGGAATCGTTTTTATTCAATAGTATATTTGTACAATTCAGAAAACTTTTTTTGTACTTTTATCCAACATAGGTTGTTTTTTTACACAAATTATGTGTATATTACAAAAATAGTTAAGATAAACAAAAGTATCTTAACTATTTTTTAAATTATTTCATCTTTTTAATTGAATTTTTCATATCATTTATCATTGAAGAAACACTATCTTTAAAATCGCCACCTATTTCTTCAGCCTTATTAATTAATTCTGATATTTCTTCTGCAATTTCTTCAGTTAATTTACCAGACTTAACATCTTTGTAAAGTTCCTTTAATTTCTTTTCTATATCTTCCATACCCATAATTATAAACCTCCTAACTAATATACTATTATATTTTACCTTTAATAATAATTTATACTAGTTAATTATGATAGTTTTATAGTTTTATCTAAAAGCTTTATAGTAAGTAAACCACAAATAGTTCCTAGTGCTATACCAACTATTATGTCTGATGGATAATGTACAAAAAGATATAGTCTTGAAAAAGCAATTAAGGTTGCTAAAAAATAAAATAAAAAACTCCATTTTTTAAAATAATGTCCTAGAACTACAGCTGCTGCAAAGGATGAAGCCGTATGCCCAGATGGAAATGAAAATGAAGTTGGTGGATTTATTATTATACTTATATCTGGATATGTTATAAAAGCCCTTGGCCTTTGTACTATATTTTTAACTATCCCCTCACCAAGTAAAGATGTCATTAGTAAAGAAATTAATAAAATTATTCCTATTTTCCTATATTTCTTTACAGCTAATAATATTAATGCCATTACTATCCATATAAGCCCCTTATCTCCTAAGCTTGTTATAACTACCATAATCTTATCCATAACAGCATTTGATAAGTTATCTCTAATAAAATTCAATATATTAATATCTAAGTTACTTATTATCTCTAACATATTCTCGCCTCATTTTTTATTTTTAAATTCCAAGAGTTTTTAACACACCTTCTAATACAGCTTTCCCATTCATTGTTCCATAAAGTTTCATATCAATAACTTCCACAGGTACTCGTCCATTAACTAGTTCATCTACTTGTGGTTTTTGGTATCTTACTTGAGGTCCAATTAAAACTATATCAACAGTATCAATAACACCTTCACATTGTGAAACTCCTAAAGCATCAACTTCAATTGCTAAACCCTTCTCTTTTGCTGCAGCCTTCATCTTATTAGCTAAAATACTTGTTGACATACCTCCTGCACAAACTAATAATATTTTTTTCATAAAAATACCTCCTGTTTTTTATAATTATATATTTTCAACACTCTTTTAAGCAAGGATACTCCTATAAAACATTTATTAATTAATACATTTACTATTACTTTTGATTACTTTTATATGAAACAAAGGGAGCTATCAAAAATTGACAGCTCCCTTTTATAGTTTATTTTAAATGCATATTATTTACTTTTAATTTCTTTATTCATTTCAATTAATTCTATAGCTATATCCTTAATTGTTTCTGCACTCATAAGTTGATCTTCTGCATGCATTATTATTAAAGAAAACTCTAGTTTTTTTCCGTTAGCTTCATTTTGAATTAAACCAGAATGGGCATGATGTCCCTCTAGCAAAAATCCCTTAGCCTCATCTACCTTTTTTTCTGCTTCTTCAAAATTTCCTGCTCTAGCTTCTCTTATTGCTTCCATCGCTAATGATTTAGCCATTCCAACATTGCTTATTATTTCAAAAGCAACTAATTCTAGTTCATTCATTTCATCCTTCTCCTATCTTTTACATAGTTTCTACGTTTGAATTTAGTCCTTCTTCTTCAGCTTTTGCAGCTGCTTTATTAGATGCTATAACGAAAGGTGCATAAATTAATACACTGACTGCTAAGCATACAAATCCAACTACAAGTCCCATAATTTCTCCACCTGTTCCTACGAAAGGTATAAGTGGTCCTGGAGTAGTCCAAGGCACTCCATAAGCTATTGGTGGAATAATTTTTGCTACAATAGCTCCATATCCTATTAATAGGTTAACAACTGGTACTAATAAGAAAGGTATTATAAATATTGGGTTTAATACTATTGGTAAACCAAATATTACTGATTCATTAATGTTAAATAATCCAGGTCCTATAGATAACTTAGCTATATCCTTTTGATCCTTCATTCTTGAGAATATAAGAATAGCTATAATTAATCCAAGTGTACAACCTGATCCACCGTAGTTAGAGAATCCATCTACTAAAGCCCAAGTTGTTGGGAATGGAGCTCCCCATGCTGTTCCATTAGCTTGTGCGAAAGCTAAGTTAGCTGCATTTGGTTCTGCAAACATAGTATCTCTTACTGCTGCAATAGTATTTGGTCCATGGATACCCATGATCCATAATAAGTTTGATACTAAAGCCATAATTACTACTGATATAATACTATCTCCAAGTTTAGTTAATGGAGCTTGTAATAAGTTATAAATTATAGTATGAATTCCTCCACCATTAGTAATTTTACCTAATATAAAGTTAAGAATTGAGAAACCAACTGTTACTATTATTATTGGTAATAATATTTTAAATGTTCTAGCAACTGCTGGAGGAACTTGTTCTGGCATCTTAATTTCTAGTTTAGGTGTCTTAGAAAGTCTTGATAAAACTTCACCAACTACTAAACCTATTATTAAAGAAACGAATAAACCTTGTGGTCCCATATATTGCATTGTAAGGCCTCCCTCACCTGCTGATGGATACATTATAAAGAATACTGATACTGCAGTTAAACCAGTTAATAGGTCATCAGCACCTAAGGATCTTGCAAGATTCCTTGCTATTAAAAATACTATTAAAATTGCTAAAATGTTTAAAGATCCATTTAATACTGGTGCAAATATAGCTTGATAATCTGCTAAATTAGGAATCAAATCCCCTAAATGTAAAAGTTTTGCTATAAATCCATCTGGATGAAGTAAAACATTATTTATTAATACCATTAATGAACCTGCCATTGTTAATGGGAATGTTAAGATAAATGCATCCCTAACTGCACAAACATGTCTTTGGGCATTTAATTTTGTTGCAATTGGAACAAGTATTTTTTCCATGCTGTTTTCTAATTTTGTCATAAAGCTCATTGTGTTTTCCCCCTTATAATTTTTTATATTTATTAAACCTCTTGTTACTTATTAAATTCCAAGAGTTTTTAATACACCTTCTAATATTGCTTTTCCATTCATAGTTCCATATAATCTCATATCTATAACTTCTACAGGAACTCTTCCTTTAACTAATGCATCTACTTGTGGTTTTTGGAATCTTACTTGAGGTCCAAGTAATACTATATCTACAGTATCAATAACACTTGAACATTCTGAAACTGGTAAAGCATCAATATCAATTTCAATTCCCTTTTCTTTTGCTGCTGCCTTCATCTTGTTAACTAATAAACTTGTTGACATACCTGCTGCACAAACTAATAATATTTTTTTCATATTAATCCCTCCTAAATTTATATACAACTAAAGCTCTTCGCCATTAGTTTTGATTACATTTTTGTACCAATAAAAGCTTTTCTTTTTTATACGTCTTAAATCCTTTTCACTGTTTTCATCTCTATTTACATAAACAAAACCATACCTTTTTTGATACCCATTAAGCCAACTAAGAAGATCTGTAAATGACCAGGTGCAATATCCCAGCAACTCAACTCCATCTGTAATAGCCTGTCTGCATGCTAATATATGATTTCTTATAAAGTCAATTCTATAATCATCATTTATTACATCATTTTCTTCTAGACTATCAAATTCTCCAAGACCATTTTCTGTCACTAGTATAGGTAATCTATATCTGCTGTTTATTCTTCTAATTCCTACCCTTAAACCTGTTGGATCTATTTCCCAATCCCAATTTGTTCTTTCTAAATGAGGATTTTTAACTGTTTTAAAATTACCTGGAATTCCATAATCCTTAGAAGTCCCTTTTTTCCCTGATGTATTTATTTCTTCAAAGTCACTAATTCCTCCTAAAGGATTTTCTTCTACAGTTTCACTTCTATAGTAATTTATTCCTATAAAATCTGGTTTTCCTCTTTCTAATAATTCTAAATCACCATCCTCTATTTCTGGTGCTATACCTTGTTTCTCATAAGTACTTAAAGCAAATGCTGGATAATTTCCAAAACAATATACGTCTAACCACCAATGACAATTCATATCTTCTGCGTTTTCCCTTGCTAAAACATCTTCTGGTTTACATGTATAAGCATAATTAGGTGTAAAAGCAAAACTTGGTCCAATCATTCCATTACTAACATATTCTCTAAAAGATACTATAGCCTTTGCATTAGCTAAACTAGCTATATGATTAGCTTTAAGCATTCTTTTTTCATCCTTTATTCCTGGTGGATGAATTCCGATTTTATAACCTAAAAGCATAAATACATTTTGCTCATTAAGTGTTACCCAACACTTAACTTTTTCACCATATCTTTTATATAGCGTTATACAGTAGTTATTAAAATCTTCTATGATTTCTCTTGACTCCCAGCCTCCATAAAGGTCTTGAAGATATTGAGGTAAATCCCAATGGTATATTGTAATAATAGGCTTTATATCATTGGCAATAAGTTCATCTATTAGCGTATCGTAGAATTCTAAGCCTTTTTCATTTACTTCGCCTCTACCCTTAGGATAAATTCTACTCCATGCTATTGAAAATCTGTATGCCTTAAGTCCCATTTCTTTCATTAAAGCTACATCTTCTTTGAATCTCTTATAATGATCTACTGCTATCTTTCCATTTGTTCCTTTATAAGTTGTTCCAGGAATTTCTGAAAACTTATCCCAAATGCTTGGCCCTTTTCCATCTATATTATAGGAACCCTCAACTTGATATGCTGCAGAAGCACTTCCCCACAAGAAACCTTCTTTAAATTTATCAAGTTTATCGTAAATCACATTTCCCTCCTCCAATCCTTTTTGATGATTTCATTATACATGATACAACACCCTTTGTAATCATTTCCACTCTTAAAAAAACAAGCATTTGATTTATATAATTTGTTCCATAAAAATAACAAATCGTTCCATAAAAAAATGGGAAATAAATAGTATATTCGTTGCTCCGTCGTAAACTCCAAGTCGCCCTCATATACTATTTATTTCCCTCTATGTGGAAGGTAATAATTCCTCACTTCATTCGGAATTATAAAAAATTTGCTTTGTAATATAAACTTTTCATTTTATTTTTTCTTTGTGATGTCGCAAGCGCCAAGTTAACCTCATATAATATTTATTCTATTTCAAAACTGAATTAATAAAATTATAAAAAGGATAGAATTAATTCTATCCCTTCTTAGTCTTGTACAATTTTCTTCCTATTGTCTCTATAATATATAAAGCTGGTATCTGAGTTGTAATATCGTAATCTTCTGTTTTTTCTTGTTGCACATAGTATCCAATATTAATATCAGATATTTTGGATAATGTTGAATCTTCATTATTAGTAATGCTTATTATCTTACTGCCTTTTCTCTTTAGCCTATTTATATGATCTATTACTGTTGGTGTTTCTCCAGAAACAGAAAATGCAATAGTTATATAATTGTCACTATATTTGAAATTTAATGGATAAAAAGGATCGTCTATATATAAAGCGTTTTTTCCTGTAGCAGAAAGATATCTAGCAGCATATTTGGAAAGTATTCCTGAAAAACCTATCCCTACAATAATAATTGTGCTAGCTTTATCTAGTTCCCTACAAACTAAATCTATTTTTTCTTTATATTCAACTCCCTGAGCTTTTTTCAAAAAATCTATTATCATAGAGGTATTGTCCGCTAGATTTTTACCCTCTGCTTGTTCTAAATACATTTTAAATTTGACTTTAAATTCTGAAAATCCTTCACAGTCCAACTTCTTACAAAATCTTAATATAGTTGTTGTAGAGACATGAGCTTCATTAGCTAATTCTCTTATTCTCATATAAATAACCTTTTCACTATTTTTCATAATATAGTTATATAATGATAGTTCTAATTCGTTTAGATTTTGTATTTTATTATAACTAAACATATCCTATCTCCTTTAATTATAGTAATGAATAGTTGTTTTAAAATATTCATTTTTATTTTTTAAAGCTTAGCTGTATGCATCACTTATTAATAATTATAATTCAAAAAATGGCTGAAATCTATAGTATAAAGATTTCAGCCTAACTATTATTATATCTAAATATTTTCTCCTCTAGTTTTTATTATGTTCTTATACCAATAAAAAGAGGCTTTTTTCTTTCTATTTAAGTTGTCATTATGGTCAACATATATAAATCCATATTGTTTTTTATATCCGTTAAGCCAGCTTAATAAATCTATTACAGACCATGCATAATAGCCTTTTACATTAATTCCTGCTTTAATTGCATTCTTAACTGCAGATAAGTGAGTTTCAATAAATTTTATTCTAGGGATATCAACAATTTCACCTTCAATGATTGGATCTTCATCTCCTAATCCATTTTCTGTGATATATATTTTAACATCACCAAATCTTTCTTTTAACATCTTAAGGCCTTCTAAAAATGCTTCAGGTGATATTTCCCAACCCCATTTAGTATACTTTTTATCATCCATCTTTACAGTTCTATAGAAACCATCAAAGGAAGGATTTCCAGGTGCCCCTGTAGAATTTTCTCTACTTCTTTCAACACTATCATCTAAATTATTTTTCATAACTCTTTGAGGTTGATAGTAATTTAATCCAATAAAATCGTTTTTATCAGCAGCATTTTTTATTATTTCTAACTCTTCATCTGTCCAATCTATATTAATTCCATTTTTAGAAAGATGATCTACTACATACTTAGGATATTCACCCTTTAATATTGGATCATAGTACCAATTAAGCTCTAATTCATTAGCATGTTTAGCAGCTATAATATTTTCTTCCTTATCATCTACACTAAAGGCTGGAGAAAATACATGAGTAATTCCAATTTCACCATATTGCTTTAATGATTTATATAACTCAATAGATTTTGCATGAGCTAAGAATACATTGTGAGTTGCTTGGAAATATTTATTTACATCCCCAACTATTGCTGGTGGATGAGCTCCCGCTAAATATCCTAAACTGCAAAATACAACTGTTTCATTAAAAGTAATCCAATGCTTAACTCTATCACCAAAAGCCTTATAGCATACTTCTGCATAATTAACAAAGGCTTCTACTGTATCTTTGTTAAGCCAGCCACCCTTTTCTTCTAAAACCTGTGGTAAATCCCAATGATATAATGTTACAAATGGAACTATTCCATATTTTAAACATTCATCAATAATATTATTGTAGAATTCTAATCCTTTAGGATTAACTTCTCCAGTACCATTAGGTATAATTCTTGGCCATGAAATAGAAAATCTATAAGATTCTAATCCCATTTCAGCCATTAATTTTATATCTTCTTTATATCTATGATAATGATCTACTGCTACATCTCCATTAGTACCTTCAAAAGTTTTTCCAGGTATCTTAGAAAATACATCCCAGTTAGATACACCTTTTCCATCTTCATTCCATGCCCCTTCAACTTGATATGAGGCAGATGCTGCTCCAAATAAAAAATCTTTAGCAAACTTCATTAAATTTTCCTCCTATTATAAAAATAAGCCATTTCAAACACAATATGCTATTTTACATGTACAGTATAGTAAAGGCTTGTACCATATACTGATTTTGTCTTAAATTCATTCTTTAAATGTTTTTCTAAATCTTCAGCTGATAAATCGGTTTCAGCAGAATATACTATCTTAATTCTGTTCTTATCATCTAAAACAGTTAGTTTAACCTTTTCATCTTGGTAATTATCAAAAAACTCTCTTATAAATTTCATTTGAACTCCATTAATTTCCACTTTATACATACCAAATTCCTCCTACCTAATTACTTACAAATCATTTTAATCTAATTCTACAATATTTTTAGTGTAAAGACTTATTTTTATAAACTAATAAAACAAGTATCATTTTTTTATAATTTGTTTTATTTTTGTAACATATTGTTATAAGAATTATATCAGTTAATTTTAAATAAATATATATTTAAAATAAACTTTTATAGTATTAATTTATTATAGAAAAATAGGTAAGAGCCTTTGTTAACTACTCTTACCTTTTAAACTCTATTTGAATAAATTACTTCCTAACCTCCACAAGCTTATATCATATCCTGCTTCAGTAATTACTTCTGATAAATATTCTAAAGTCACTTTATCTGCATACCAAACTTCATGTTTTATATCATCTTCATCAATATAGTTAAAATATAAATATTGACTATTATTATCTCTTTTTACATCTACATTATATTTTTCTATTATTTTGTTAGCCTCTACTTCTGATACTGCTTTAGCATTTCCCTTTGCTACCCAATCAAATCCCCCTGTGGCTATAGCAAAGATTTTATTGCTATTTATTTTCCCCATTTTTTCTATTAAACTTTCTATGAATTCTTTATTAGCCTTCTCCCCTGGCTCGCTAAAGCCTCCATGTAAGTTATAGCACATCATTACATAAGTAGGACCTTCTATAAAATCCAATTTATCTATAGGAGCATTTGGCTCAAGTATCACTCTTAAATCTAAATTATTTTGTCTTGCTTCACTATACAACTCTTTTATAAACAATAAGAAATTATTCCATAGCTCTATATCCCCTTTAATTTGCTCATAATCTATTTCTATTCCATTAAATTTATATTTATTAGCTAAGGATATAATCTCTTTAATATGATTGCTTCTTGATACTTCATCAGTAAGTAGTTCCTTTAAAATATCTTTATCTTTTACAGAAGATGTTCCATTATCATAAACTATGTCATTTACAATGGTTATATATTTTTTAAAATTATATATTTTACTATCATTATAATATGTTATTAGCTTTTGTGGTACAAGAAGTTCCTTCTTATCATTAAAATTTACAGCAAAATATGAAACACTATCCAATTTATTTTCTAATTGTTTTATTTCATCATCTACTTCTAAATCCCAATATACAACCCAAGAAGATAAATTATTAATTTCTTCAAATAAAGAGTCTTTAACATCATTAATTGATATGTTTTTATCTTGTATATTCACTTTGTTTTTTTCAATATTTTTCTTTATGCTTATTAATCTTATCAATGAAATTGATATTACTACCAATAACAACATACTAAGAACAATATATACTTTTTTATATTTTTTAATCATATTACCTCTTCTATAGGTTAGTTATAAACCAGTTTACTAACTTCTTAAAAGAATTTTTAGTTTTATATTTAATAAGTTCAGTACCCTTTAATGATGTATCAAATAAAACTGTATTATCTAATTTGCTTACCTTTAAATTTTTAAATACTCCATCATAAATATCATCATGAATATTTATTTTACTAGAGTCATCTCCCCCCCAGGCTGACTCTAATAAAATACTTCCGCACTCCCTGTACCTTACTTCTAATCCCTTTATAATTTCTTCTCCATCTAAGATAACATCAAGTTTATTATCAATTAATTGTAAATGAACTTTTTTATTTCCTGCTTCATTAATATTAATATCCTTAATATCTCTATTACCATTTAAATCTTTTGAATAAAGCAATTTTTCTTCACCATTTATACTTTCAGTTACTTCAATAATATTATTAATAATTCTAAATCTAATATTATCCTTTAAATCTTCACTTGCTCTAAGATAAATAGCTTGAGAACCTATTATATTACCATTAAGCTCTACAGATACCTTAATATCTTTGTAATCATTGCTTTCTAATAATTTTAATCTTCCAACTCCCTTTGGTAAGGATGTAAGAATTATAGTATTATCTATAAACTCTGCTTCACCCTTTATTTTTTCAAAGTTCTCTGCTTTTTCTTCATCACCTATAACAAAATTTATGTTTTCTTTTGTATCATTCCATATTCTCATTAATAAATGATTTGTTGACCAGTGGGGCTGTGGCTGTATCTTTGTTAAATCATAAATGGAATTATCTTGTGTATTTAATGAAAAACCATCTCTATTAAAATTCATACCAAAAAGTTTCTTAATACATACTTCATTAATATTACTAACTTTATCATTTGTTCCAAACTTCCCTGTATTAGAATGCATAAGAGAATATAGCATAGGTGTACTTCCTATCTCACTATTATAAGTTTCATATAGATTTTCATAATCATTTTCTATACGAGCTTTCATTTCGCTATAAGTTTCTTTAGGAATATTATTTTCATCTCTAATATAATCCATTAAATAATGATTAAAATCTATTCTAATTGTCTTTGATAATTTTACAAACTCATCTGTTGTTAATTCCCCTAAGTAATTTTTATCACTATTAAAAACATTTATGTATTCTAATCTATATCCATTTGTGCCAAGTTCCCAATATGTACTATCAACTAACTTTTTTAAGTCCTTTGCTTTTAAAAACTTAGAATCATTTTTATAAAACCTATCAGCATAAGTTAGCATTGTTGCTTTATAGTTGTTTTCTTCCATTATCTTTTGGGAGAATATTGCAGTATCTTTTCTTCCATCCTCAAATAATAATAATAAAGATTTAGGCGGTAACTCTTTTCCTTCATTATAATAATCTAGAACATCTTGTTGAGTTATAGTAACATAACCATTTTCCTTTAAAGCCTTTAATTGATTTTCTAAAGCTTCTGTACTTATTAAAGTATTAGTTCCATTTCTATCAACTCCAATGTAAGATATTGCAATAAATCCCTTATCTTTTCCATTATTTATAATGTCTTCTTTGTAGGGACTATATTCTGAAAATGTAAAAACTGACTTTAGAGTTACTATTAATAAAGCTACTAATATTATTCCCTCTAAGATACTTCTTACAACTTTTATCCTATCTTTTCTTTTAGGAGAAAATTCTTTACGCTTCATTTATACTTCCTCCTAGTCTTCCCTTTCTCATCATTGCTTTTTTTCTTGCTTCCTCTATATCACTTGGAGTCATCCTTGTTCCCCATGTAGATTTCCAGAAGGTTACCCATGCAATTGGCATTTGCCAAAGTAATACTGATTCATAGAATATACAAAATAACATTCCAAATATCCAAGTTGTACTCTTTCTTAAAAGCATTTGTGCGAAACTCATCATTAATGCCATCATTAATAATCCAACTACAAAGGTTGTAGGAAATGTTCTTTGAAATAAAGGAATATAAATAAGGTTATAACCAACTACAATTGGTGCTAATATTGGAACTAGTAATCCAATATAAAAAAGTACAGCTGCAAAAGGTTCCTTTTTCCACATAAATTTTCCTGAAATAATTGATTCTCTAATCCAAGATCTTTTCCATCTCATCTGCTGTTTTAAAAACACTTTATACTTATTAGGTACTATAGTAGAACAAAAAGCCGTATCTTGATACCCTGTTCTGTGCTTACTTAAAACCAAGTTAGTCATTGCCCTATCGTCACCAAAAGTAGCTGATTGTCCTAAAAACTTTTGATTTCTCCATAATTCCATATTATCCATAATTATTTCTTTTCTATAGCAAGAAAGAGGACCTGATAAGCATGTAACAGTATCAAAATACCCTTCTGCTGCCTTCATTATTCTAAAGGCTATATAATATCTAACTGATTGCATTTTAGTTAATGCATTAGTATATGTATTAGCTACATCTGTTCTACCAGCTACTCCCCCCATTTTAGGGTCCTTAAAAGGTTGAACTAAATTAATAATTGCAAAAGGATCTAAAAAGCTATCTGAATCAACGAATACTATTAAGTCATGTTTAGCATTAAGAACTCCTGTACAAAGAGCCTCTCTTTTTCCTGCATTTTTTTCTTGGACATAATAACTTAATCTTTTATCAAGTTCAAATTTCTTTTCCTTTTTTAATTCCTCTATAACTTCCTTAATTTTTTCTACAGACCTATCATTTGAACAATCATCTACTACTATTACCTCCAACTTATCAATAGGATAATCTTGATTTACACAACTAATAATTGTTCTTTTAATCCACTTTTCTTCATTAAAACAAGGAATTACAATAGTTACACCTGGAGTATAATTAATATCTAATGGAACAGGTTTATACAATGCACCAAATATATATCTAGTTAGTAAAAATATTGCTGCTATAATACTATACAAATACATGATTTTATTAGATTTAAAATATATTATACTTTCCGCTCTCATTAAAATTATAAACAAGCTTATAAATAATAATGATAAACTTGATAAAACTAAAAAATATCTATCCTTTGTTCTACTTGAATACTCTGATAAGGTTTCTACAAATTCAAATCCACATAGTATATCTCCATTTTTATCAATATTATCTCTTACTTTTTTTGCTTTTATTTTAACCTTCATTTCATAGCCTTCTGGCATTTAACCTGGTAATATTCTAAATTGCAACTTTAAATCCTCTGACTTTTCAATTGCTTCTAATTGTGTTTTATCTTTTAATCTTATTAGCATTCCAGTAGTAGATATATCACAAGACTTTACTATAAATATCTTTTCTTCTTTAGAATTCTTACATTTTACTTTAACATCAATTTCTGTAATATACCTTATTCCAGCTCTATTTCCCTCTATAAAAGCTGTTTCCTTATCCTTATTCCTTTCTAATACCTTCTTTCCCCTACGATCAATTCTATTTCTTACACCATATTTATCAGGAACATTAGATAAGATTCTTCTATCCTCTTCTTTTACTAATAAAATATCTTCATAATCCCTCTTTTGTTTCTTGTAATATTTATCCTTAAATCTCAATACTATTCCTCCCTATTATAAAAGATTTTACTTAGATAAATAATCACTTAATTTAGCAATCTTATATTTTTTACCATAAACTCCATTTTCATTATTTGTAAGAAACTTATCTAAAGCCTCTGCAGTATAATAGCTTTGATTATTAATATGCATTATTACTATATTTCCTACTCCATCTACTAACTGTGACTCAATATTTTTAACTATCTTATCAGAAGAGCTACTTTCATAATCATGTGTAGAAATATTACCACTTATTGAATATTTATATCCACTTTCAAATACAGATGTTAATCCAGCCTTCTCAATATATAATGTTGGTGGTCTAAAATACTGCCTTAAAGAATTTAAATCTCCTATTATATTAGCCATTGAATTATAGGATTTTGTTAATGACCACTCCAATTCTTCTTTACTAGAACCTAATATTTCATGATTATAAGTGTGGCTACCTATATCATGTCCATTTAATGCAATAGTTCTAAGTAAATTAGGATTAATATTAGATACACCACTTTCTAAATCAACATATTTTGATATTATAAAAAATGATGCCTTAGCATTATGCTTGTTTAACACATCTAATATTCCCTTAACAATTGGATCTCCACCCCAATCATCAAAGGTAAAAAATATTACATCTTCTCCATTAGTATTTATAGTTCCAGTAGTATCAATATCTGCTATTTCCTCTTTATCAAAATTCACTAAAGGTGAATTCTTATTTCCAATATAATTAGTTTTAATTAAATCAAAAGCTTTATCACTACTTATCTTTACAAGGGAATTAAAATTAGATAAAACATCATATCTTCCATATCCATTTACACTTTCAATAGTATTTTGAATATTTTTTATTGGAACTACACTATAATTTAAAGGAAGCTGAGATATGATATAAGAACTAGTTTCTTCAACATATCTATATGCATATCCATTCTTAACGTAATTTTCCATTAGTATCTCTATAAGATTTGAAATTTCATTTTCATTGCTGAATATATCTGAATCTAATCTAAAGTAGACTATTTCTCCCTTACTTAATGAAACAAAGGAATTCACATTAAAATAATCACTAATGATTTCTTCAGCTCTCATATTTTTATATTTCTCTAAAATAGGTGACTTTGTATAAGTTATTAGTTCATAGCCTCCAAGTCCATTAATTTGCTTTATTGTAGATACTGCTTCTTGAATATTGGAATTTGAATACCCATATCCAGCCATATATGAATTAGTGGAAATTCCCTTTTCCTTCAACAACTTGTCTACTTCATAAATTTCCTTACATATCTCTTCTGTACTTTTATTCAAGATTGTAGAGCTAGAAGTTACTCCTCCATTACCAATTTCATGACCATCTTCAATTATCTTATTTATTCTATCTGAATACTTTTGAATTTCTTCCTTTGTAACAAAGAAGGTTCCTTTAGCATTATATTTTTTAAGACTTTCTAAAACATTATCTAGGACTTTTTCATTACTTAATCCTCTAAAGGTATAGGTTACTGTTTCTTCAGTTGTAAGGAATCTTGAAACTACTGGAGAAAGCTTCTTATTATTACTTTCTATTAAGTCATTAAAATTAATCTCATAACCTAAATTTTCTTCATCTGAAGTATCTGATATATCATCTGAAGTATCTGATACAGTATTATCATAAGAAATAAACTTTTCATTAGAAGTTATAGGTTTTTCAAATCTATTATTTAATTCTTTTAGCTTATTAATTTCAACTACTTCTATTCCATAATCCTTAATAACTTTTAAAATCCACTCTACTGTATTTAATATAGTTACGTTATCTACTTCTAAAGTATTTTCTTCTTTTTCTAAATTAGTTACATTAACCTTTCTCTCTGCTAATTGCTTTTCATTTTCCTTTGATCTAGTGTATTCAAAATCATCTAAGACACCTTGTAATTTTATTGATAAGATATTCCCCTTTGATAATTTCTTTACATATCCAACAACTTCTTCATAATTTTTAAAGCTTTGATAACTTAAATAAACATCTGGATTTACCACATATTTATGTCCTACTGCATAAGCAGAAGCTAATAGCTCCTCCCTATATTCTGTTGAACTACATTTTAATAAGCTTATATTATTTCCTGTTGTATCCTTTAGTATCTTATTAGCACTAGCAAAGTCTGATATTAATTCATCCTTTGATCGATTTTGCATTTCCTTTGTTCCATAAAGAGTTCCACTGCCCACTGTATGTCCATCTTTTATTATTCTTTCAATTATGCTAGAATCTTCAGATGCCTCTACTCCAGTAACAAAAAAAGTTGCTTTTAGTTTATACCTATTTAATAAATCTAATATTTCAAAAGTAGTTTCTTTATCACTTAATCCTTCAAATGTTAAAGCAATAGAATTTGAATCTGTATTAATATTCTCAATAATTTGAGCCTTTTTATTAATGTCATATATTTTTTTTGCCTCTTCAATCTCATAAGATGCATCATACTTTTTCTTTTTAACTATATTTATTCCCTCTAAATTACTATCCATTTCATAATTCTTATTAAAGTAAAATACTATGGCTAAAATTGAAATCATTATAGTAATTACTAGAGGTACAACTTTTCTCTTCATTTACTTTCCTTCCTTTTATATACACTTGTTTCAACACTAAAATACTATAAATATAATTTTCACTTAAATAAATACCGATTAATTATATCAAACATATTTATTTCTAACAATATTTTACTTATTTTTATACTTTTATTAATTTATTTATTAGGCTCTGTTTTAATTAAGTGTTGATTGTTGATTAAAATTTTCAGAAAAGGGTGTAATATTAATATGAAGAGTTGTGGAGGTTTAATTATGGCAAATGTATTATCCATATTATCAGAAATTGAAAATTTATCTTTATATCAATAAACACAAGTTTTAGCCCTTTTAGAAGAACGTCTTATTTCAGGTTCTCAAGTTACTCAAATTACTAAAAATGTTAAAGAAATGAGATTTTCTAAGGGGAAAGTGTGCCCTTATTGCAAAGGAGAAGATATATTAAGAAATGGTAAATATAATAATAAACAAAGATACATTTGCAAAGAGACATAAACTTCTTAACTGTATAAGTGAATTTCTTGGTGTAGGCTCTGTTGATGGAGTAGTTGAGGCAGATGAAGTTTTCTTTGCGTATTCATACAAAGGAACTAAACCTATAAATATGCCAAGACCTTCTCGTAAAAGAGGCAAACAAGTTAAGAAAAGAGGTATCTCTAAAGAACAAGTATGTGTTGGCACTGCTCTTGATAGACAAGGCAATTTGATTATAGAGTTATTATGCACAGGAAGAATGACATCTGAAGAATTAAAAAGACTTTATATCAATCGTATAGGAGAATACTCTATTCTTTGTACTGATTCTCATAAAAGTTATATGCAATTTGCAGAAGATATGGAGTTAGAACATAAGAGAATTAAAAGAGGTAATCACAAAGAAGATATATACCATATTCAACATATAAATAGCCTTCATTCTAATTTAAAAAGATGGATAAGTAGGTTTAATGGCGTTGCAACGAAATATCTTAATAATTATATGAAATGACATAAATGGATAAATACATTTAGTTCAGAAAAAGAATCTATTAGAGTTAAAAACTTTATTGTTCATAGTAATATATCTCATAATTATACTAAAACAGAGGAATTTAAAAATATTCACCCAATATTTATATAATATTTCAAAAATATGGAATTTTAATACAAATATAATGTATAATTAAAATATAAATTATTACGCAATGGTATTTTATTGCTTATAATTCATTATAAAATGGAGGAGATTTATGAAAAAATTAATTTGGGGTTGCGTTTCTTTTTTTAGTGGATTTATTGGTTTAATAACCATAGTTACAGTTCGTGCTTTATATCCTTATTCATATGAATTGAAAAGTTTTAATATATTTTTTGACTTTTTATCAAACTCACATATGACACTTCTGTTTTGGGCATGTATTATTTTGTGTGTATTTGGTGGTTTAATTAGTTGGAGTGCTGTCTATAAAGATTAATAATAGTATAAGAAATCTAAGGAATGATATTAAACTATTACGCTTTAATTAATTTATAGAAAGTGAGTAATTGTATTATATTAAGCAAATATAATAATATGTGAAATAGATTAAAATGAAGAGAGGATTTATATTATGAAGAAATTTTTAACGGTTTATATTTCTATAATAATTGTTACTTTAATTTTGATTTCTGGTTGTTCAAATGAAAATACTACTAAACTTGATTCTGCTCAAACTGTAGTAGAGAATTTTTTTGACTATAAAAATGAAAAAAATAAAGATAAATTATTAACTACTTTAACAGAGCATTATAACTCTCCTAATGCAGTTTGGGGATTTGAAAATTTAGATAGTATCAAAATTATAAACATAGAAGAAGAAAATGATGAACAGTTTAAGAATACATATCTAAATGCAGGGGGAGGAAGTATTAATGGAACGTTGGAAAATAACATAAAGGTATATAAAGTAAAATATGATGTAAAATACAAAGAAGATGGAATTGGTCCCGAAGATAGTGGGATACATATAAAGTGGTTTTTTGTTATAAGAAAGAATGAAAACTCCCAATGGCTTATAGATGATATGGGTGTATAAGTAATTTACAATTTTAAACAATTACACATTTGTATAGTATTACGATTATAATTATTCTAAACTTCTCAATATATAAATTGTACAATATAATATTGAAAGATTAATTTATTCTATAAAGCATTATTTAAAGTAGTATATGATAAATATAAAAATAGATTAAGGTAAAATGGAGGAAGTTATGGTAAATAGGAAAAGGGATGTATTGAGATATAGGCGATTTTCTATATTTTGTTTATATCTATCTATTGTAGTTAGTTTCTTAGGTGCGATTATTGGGAATGTCGGAGGTGAGGCTATAAGTAACTATGCATTAATTATCAGTTTGGTGGCATTATTTATTTATTTTATAGTTTCAATTATTTTTTGGAGATGTCCATTCTGTAAAAAAAGATTGCCAATGAGGTTTGATGCAAAAAATAATGTTGATGAGGTATTATGCCCATACTGTGAAGCCAATTTATTATATGGTGAGGAGAAAAAATAATACAAAAAGTCATTCTCTAATGTATAATTTTAAACTATTACGAACTAAAATCCAATGATTTAAAATCATTGGACTTTTTAATATATCATATTATACATGTATAATAAATTAGAAATATTATTTTTTAAAACTTTTTATAAATTTACTCTTGATAATCCTAAATCACTGGTCTTTTAAATTCAGTGCATATTATCAACATTATTTTAAAATAGAGCCAAATAAAAAAAGATAGCTCTAATATTATCAAATCTATCTTTCTATATATTATTAGAACAGTTAAAAATGTACTAACATAAATACCTTATATTTTTATAGACTCAAAAACTGATTTATGTTTCACATTAACCGCATCAAATTTGCATATTTTAAATATTAATTGAATGCAATATCCAATAGCAAATGCACTTATTAAAGTTCCAATCCCAACTTTACCTCCTAAAATTACCCCTACTAATAAAACAAAAACCTCTATACTTCCTCTAATAAGTTTGATTGGCTTTTTTAATTTGGCACTTAAACCTACCATTAAACCATCTCTTGGACCACAGCCTAATTCACAACCTATATATAAATAACATCCATATCCCATAACAAGCATTCCAATAACCATCATTATAATCCCCATACTTAGGCTACTTGCTACAGGTATTATATTACTTTCATTAATTATATCTACAAACTTTCCAATCATTATAATATTTAATATTGTACCTAAACCAATTCTTTGTCCAAGTAAAATTCCAGTTATTATAACTGCTAAGCTAGATACTATATTAGCCTGTCCAATTGTTAGTCCTGTTACATTAGCTAATCCCTGATGAAAAACATCCCATGGAGATAGTCCAAGATTTGAATTTAACATAAACACCGTAGAACTTGCACATAAAATAAAGCCTATTATAAGCCTTATAGATTTTTTTAATATACTTATCAAATTTCTCACCTACTTAATATTTTCATTAGTTGCAATCTATATAATTTTATCATTATTAATGATACAAAACAAAGATAGGATGGTGCTATCACAATGGTAGCACCATCCTTTTATTAATTATTAAAAATACTTACTATTTCCTTTTTATTTACATTTATTAATCCTAAATCTGACATCTTACCTTCTGGTATTACTGGAAGTGCTAAAGTAACTATTCTTAATAGAGGGTTTTTTATTTCCGTAAGCCCAATCCCTCTAAGAATCTCTTTCATTTTTTCTGCAACTACTGCTATTTCTGAAGCAGATTTTGTTGTCATAAGCCCTGCAACTTCTAATTGGATATGTTCTTTTATTTCCCCATCTATAGCACAACTTATTCCTCCCCCCATAGAAATTAAGTCTTTTGCTACTTTAAATGCTTCATTTATATCTTTATATACTATAGTTAAATTATGACTATCGTGAGAAATTGTGCTTCCTAAGGCCCCTTTATTTATCCCAAATCCCCTTACTAATCCAATGGATTTTGTATTTAATTTCCCATGTCTATTAATAACTATAACAAATCTTAAATCATCATTATCCTTTAAAGTTACATATCCATTTTCAACTTCTACAACTTCTTCAATAATTTCAGTAGATGAAGATGCTTGACTATTATACCTAATAACATTAACTTTTATTTGTCCATTTTCTATAGGTGCTTTTAATTTAAAATCTTCTAAGGATAATTTATCAACATGAACTGAATTTTCTAATTCTATATCATATTTTTTATCTTCTATTGCCTTTAATAATACACCATCTTCTGCAACTATTTCCCCTTGGAAAATTACAGTTTTAACTAGCATATCTTCTAAATCATCTAAAACTACTAAGTCTGCTACATATCCTGGTGCTATAGCTCCCAAATTAGTTATACCAATTTCTCTTGCAGAATTTATAGTTGCAGATCTTACTGCATCAATTGGATTAAGCCCTGCTTTTATTGCTCTTCTAACTACATCATTCATATGACCATTCTTAAGTATTTCATCTGCTTCTCTATCATCTGTGCATAAAGTTAAGTTGTCTAAATATGCAAAGTTTTTTACTCCCTTTACAATATCAGTAACATTTTTAGATATTGAACTTTCTCTAGCATCTACATACATTCCATTTCTAATCTTATCTCTTGCTTCTTGAGATGTTCTACTTTCATGACAAGTAGTTGCCCCCCCACATAAATAAGCTGATAACATTCTTCCATTTAAAAATGGTGCATGTCCTTGAATAAAACTCCCTCTTTTTTCAGCCTCTTCTAATATGCTAACCATTCTATCGCTATTTTCAATAACTCCTATAAAGTCCATAACTTCACCTAAACCTATTACCCTGTCTAGATTAAGCATTTCTTCAATTTCTTCTACAAAAAACTCTGCTCCTGCATTTTCAAGCCCTAATACAGCTGGTACACAAGAAGGTGCTAGTACATATTGTCTCATTGGAAGATCTTCACTACTATCATGCATATATTTAATTCCTCTTACTCCATGAACATTAGCAATTTCATGAGGGTCTGTTACTACAGTAGTAGTACCATATGGTATAACTTCTCTTGCAAAACCTCTTGGTGTCATAAGAGTACTCTCAATATGTATATGGCTATCTATAAGTCCAGGTATTACATACTTACCTTTAGCATCATAATAATCTTTAGCTTCTATATCTTCCTTAATAGAATTATCAATATCTGCACTTATATGAGTTATAAATCCATCATATATTCCGATATTACCATTATATATTTCACCAGTAAAAACATTAACTATGTTTGCATTTCTTATAACTAAGTCACAAGGTCTCTTCCCTATTGCTGCTTCAATTAATCCTTTTTTATCCTTAGGTAAGATTTTCATTTTCATTCTCCTATATTATGAAATATGCTATTAATGGAATAGATAAAATATATATTCCCCAATTTAAATCTTTAAATCTTCCTGCCATAACTTTAGTAACCATGTAAGAAATAATTCCTATACTTATACCATTAGATATACTTGAAGTGAATGCTGTAAAAGTAATTGTTGCAAAAGCTGGAAAAGCTTCTGTAAAATCATTAAATTCTATATTTTTTATTCCTGTAATCATTAATAATCCGATTAATATTAAAGCTGGTGCTGTTGCTTCACTAGGTATCATTCCTGCAATTGGAGTAAAGAATACTGTAAGTGCAAAACATATTCCTGCTACTACTGCAGTAAATCCAGTTCTACCACCTTCTTCAACTCCAGCAGCTGATTCAATATATGTTGTAACTACTGTAGATCCAAATAAAGCACCTACTACTGTTGCAATTGCATCCACTAAGAATGGCTTGTTTATATTTGGTAAATTTCCATTTTCATCTAAAAGATCAGCCTTTGCAGAAACTCCTAATAATGTTCCTAAAGTTGAGAAGAAGTCTCCTACAAAGAAGGTAAACATAAGTGGGAAAAAGCTCCACTTTAATGCTGCCATTATATCTAACTTAAATGCTATTGGTGCTATTGATGGTGGCATTGTAATAAGTTTTTCTGGAACATTCGTAATTCCCATAGGTATTCCGATTAATGTTGTTAAAATAATTGCAATTAATACGCCACCCTTAACTTTTCTTGCCTGTAAAAATACAACTAGTACTAAACCTATTATTGTAAGTAGAACTCCTGGTGATTTAACATCTCCCATAGCAATACTTCCACCTTCTAAACTCATTAAGCCCCCATTTTTGAAGCCTAATAAAACTATATAAAATCCTACTGCAACACCTATTGCATACTTAATATTTTTTGGAATTAAGTTTACTATTACTTCTCTAAGCCCAAGTACAGTTAGTAGTATAAAGATAACTCCTGAAATAAACACCATTCCTAATCCTGTTTCCCAGTTAACTATTCCACCTGCAACCAAAGTATAAGCAAAGAATGCATTACTTCCCATAGCTGGCGCTAAAGCAAAAGGCAGGTTTGTGTATATCCCCATAAAAATGCTAAATACAGCTGCTAGAACAGCTGTTACAACCGTTACAGCTCCAACATCCATTCCTGCAGCTCCCATAAACATAGGCTGTAAAACTAAAATATATGCCATTGTCATAAATGTAGTAATACCTGCAGTTATTTCTGTCTTAACATTTGTATTACGCTCTTTAAAGCTAAAAACTTTTTCCATCATTTGTACTTCCTCCATCTTTCGCTAGTTTAAAATAAAATACGAATTATATTTTATATAATATAATCATTGTTCGTTATA
>OGSQ01000041.1_pt1 | contig 84676 bp, 76 predicted proteins | sample 1573921 | NCBI WGS metagenome assembly OGSQ01 (sample SAMN03295832, study PRJEB24534) | human gut metagenome | isolation source: fecal sample 7 from infant 4 | host: Homo sapiens | place: USA: Pittsburgh, PA | collected 2014-07 | reverse complement strand
GCACGCCGCCAGCGTTCGTCCTGAGCCAGGATCAAACTCTCAATAAAAAGTTTAATCTTTTGCTCAAATTACTTTGAGTCTTAATTTTAAGACTTAAAAGAATTGCTGGTTTATTTTACTTAACTTTATTCTGTTCAATTTTCAAAGACCATTTTCTCTGTCGCCCCTAAGCGACTTCCTTATCTTATCACCTAAAGTTTTTCTTGTCAACATATTTTTTTCATTAATTTCTGTTGGCTTCAAACTTGTTTCGTAAGGAACGATTTACATAATATCACCTTTCTTTTTCTATTATTTCTCGAAATTTATATTCTATTCATGATTATCTTATTAATACTAAATATTGCTCCTTATTATTTGAAATTGCTTATATTGATATTCTAGGCTACGTTTTTGCTAATTTATATTATTTATATTATTATTATTCTATGTATTTTAGTAAATAATAAAATAATAATGTTAATTTTAATGATATAACGAGGTGATTTTCTTGAAAAAAGTATTAGATAATGACTGGAAAGACTTATTAGCAGAAGAATTTGAAAAAGAATATTATCAAAACCTTAGAAGTTTTTTAATTTCAGAGTATGAAACAAAGACGATTTATCCAAATATGAATAATATATTTAATGCCTTAAGGCTTACTCCATATAAAGATGTTAAAGTTGTTATATTAGGGCAAGATCCATATCATGGTCCTAATCAATCCCACGGTTTAGCCTTTTCAGTGAATAAAGGCATAAAAATTCCACCTTCATTACTAAATATATATAAAGAGTTGAACTCCGATTTAGGTTGCTATATACCTAACAATGGATATTTAGAAGACTGGGCAAAACAAGGTGTGCTATTATTGAATACTATTTTAACTGTAAGAGCTCATGAAGCTAACTCTCATAGAAATATGGGTTGGGAGATATTCACCGATAAAATAATATCTTTATTAAATGAGAGAAAAGATCCCATAGTATTTATTTTGTGGGGAAATCCATCAATAGCTAAAAAGAAGCTTATAACTAATAAAAATCATTTTATAATAACATCCCCACATCCAAGTCCACTGGCAGCCTTTAGAGGTTTCTTTGGAAGCAAGCCATTTTCTAAAGCAAATGAATTTCTAAAATCTATTAATAAAACACCTATAGATTGGCAAATTAAAAATATTGATTAACAAAATGGATGTTGTATAAACTAACAATTACAACATCCATTCTTATATATCTAAAGAATTTCTTCCATTAAAACTTTCAAATTCTTTTTAAGATCAATTAAAAGATTCTTCCCCTCTTCTGTAGCCTCATAGTATTTTCTTATTTTACCACCAACTATCTTATCTTCTCTTATAAGTAAACCTTCATCAACCATAGTCTTTAATATTGGATATATAGTACCAGGACTAACATTATAGCCATGCTCCTTTAGCTCCTCTATCATCCAACTTCCATAAAAGTTATCTTCACTACCATGATGTAAAATATGAATATATATAAGTCCACTAAATATTTTCCTTACTATTTGATCCTTCAAAATTTCATCCCCTTATTTATTTAAGTTACAATTATTAATATTATATCTCTTTTGTAAATACATATAGATCATTTTTAAAGGTCATTTAATATTTCAATTGTTTTCTCTCATTAAAGAACTTTTTATAACTTAAATATGTTGCTATCATAACTGAAAGTGAAGTAGATGATAATATCATAAAAGTAACCATTATTTGAAACTTTACTGCTACAAGTGGGGAAGCTCCCCCTAAAATTAAGCCTGTCATCATTCCTGGAAGAGATACTATTCCTAAAGTTTTTGCTGAATCTATGCTAGGCATTATAGATATCTTTATACTTTCCCTTATTATATCCCTAGAGGCTTCCTTTATATCTGCGCCTAATGCTAGTTTAACTTCTACTAAAGCCCCATTATTTTTGTAGCTTGAATTTAAATTTTTATAAGATAATGATAAAGCAACCATAGAGTTACTTACTACCATCCCAGCTACAGGTATGATTTCACTTGGAGTAAATTTAATAGCATTAGATAACACTAATACAGTAATAGTTATGCTTGTACCAACTAAGATTGAAATAAATGAAATCAATAATTGTCTTTCTATACACAATTCTTTTTTCCTAGTATTTAGCGAAGCATTAAATATCATTATTATAATTAGTAGTATTGTATATATTGGTTTCTCAAGTCCAAAAATAAAATCTAACAAATATCCTACTATAATAAGTTGGAGTACAGCTCTAATAACACTAAAAATTATATCTCTACTTAAATCTAACTTATCTTTATATGATATGAAAACTGGAATAGCAACTAACATTGATGATATAACTAAAGCTTCTGTACTCATCTTTCAATCACCTCCATATCTTCAATCTTCCCATTTTTAATATAGATCTTTCTATTGAAAATCCTCTTACTTTGCTCTTCATCGTGAGTAACCCAAATCACTGTTACGCCTTCTTTATTTAAAAACTTAATGTAATTCTCAACAATCATTGTGTTATTACTATCTAAAGCTGAAGTTACCTCATCTAATAATAATATTCCAGGGGTAAAAATTAAATTTCTAATCAATGCTATTCTCTGCTTTTCACCACCTGATAATAAATTTATATCCTTATCTAAATATGATTTATCTAAAGAAAAATCAATTAAAAGCTTATATATCCTATTATTATCAATTTCTTTATTTCTTATTTTAAAGGGAAAACATAAATTTTCGTAAACATCCTTCCCAAAAAGATATGGTGTTTGAGTGCAATAACTAATGCTTCTCCTAAGATCTACAGGATTATATTCTAAATAATTTTTATTATTATATTCTATACTTCCAGCTGATGGAGAAATTAAATCTGCACATAATCTAAGAAGTGTACTTTTACCACTTCCAGACTCTCCAACTATAGAAATGCATTCTCCCCTTTCTATAATTAAAGATACATTGTCAACTATTGTATTATCTTTATCTTTAAAAGTAAGATTTCTTATATTTAATATTCCCATAAATTCACCCTCCCACTAATATCATAATCCGATATCGTAGTTTGATATTATCATGTAACACTGTTTTTTACAAATAAAAATAACACATTGCTACTAATTTAAGCTGCAATATGTTATTAATTATCCTATATATTTAATATAGTGAATATTATTACTTTTAATTTACATAACTTCATGTACTAAAGCCTTTAGACCTTTCTTTAATCTATTAAATAATATTAATGCTAACTGTACGTAAGTCAGACCATTTCCAATAGAGCACTTAACTTTCTATTATTTTAAAACTACTTTCAGTAACTTCTTCCTCAATTGCGCATTATATTATTAATTTTCAATTATTCGCCAGCTTCTTATATTTTCTTTAGAAGGTTATCCCTATTATTTTTATCCATTAATATCTACTTATATATAACATGCCTTAATTTTTTATTAATAGTTTTATATCTATACAATCCTAAAACTATTGGCATTAACCCTAAAATTATAAATATTATCCCTAATATATATGTAGCTGTAGTATCGAATAACTTTATTAATGATATTGCTACTGCAAGAAGACTAATTCCTGTTCTAATATAAGCTAGCAATGTCCTCTCATTTGCTAGCAATGTTCTATCTGCAGCTAAAAAATCTCTTAATATCATTTCTTCTTTTTTAAAGTTATAGACAGCTTCTTCTTTTACTATTTTAGATTCTCTAATTGTGTCACTCTTTATTTCACTCACGCTAATAACCTCCTATAATAACCAATTATTAAGTTTAATCTTCAATTATAGAAATAGTTACTTTATCTAATAAATCTTGAACTACATCTAATTTAACCGAACCCGTCTCCTCTTCCAGTGCGTTTGCAGTTCCACAGGCAGATGCAAGCCTTAAGACATGTTCTATTTCATATCCTCTTTCGAGACCTATTGCTGCACCTGCTACATATGAATCTCCTGATCCTACTGGATTTACAGCATTAATCTTAGGAACCGTTACTTTATAATATTTACTCTTATAACCTATTACTGATCCTTCCTCTCCTAATGAAATTGCAACTAACTCCACACCCATTTTATGAAACTCTTTAATTTCCCTAACAGCATCTTTATAACTTTCTATAGTTCTTCCAGTTAAAAACTCTATTTCATCCTTATTAGGTTTAATAAAAAATGGCTTTCCTACAATGCCTTCTCTAAGTAAATCTCCACTTGTATCTAATAAAAACTTTTTATTCTTACTATTAGCTATCTCTATTAGCTTCTTATAAAAATCCTTAGGTATATTTCTAGGAGCACTTCCTGATGCTACTACTATATTAGCCTCTTCTAATAATTCACTATACTTCTCTATGAAGCTATTTTGCTCTTCCTCTGTAACTTCAGGACCCGGCTCTAAAATTTCTGTTTGAATTAAGTCATCAGTAATTATGGCTATGCACTCTCTTGTATCACCTTTTATATTTATAAAGTCTTGGTTTATTCCATACTCTTCTAGCTTGTTGTGTATAAACTCTCCTGTTTTCCCACCTAGAAATCCAGTAACTATACATTCTTCTTTTAATATTGTCGATACATTTGCTACGTGAATCCCTTTACCACCTGGAGTATTTTCAACACTCTTAGCTCTCATTACTAATCCCTTATTTAAATCATCCATAACATACTTTTTATCTACTGACGCATTTAAATTAACTACTAGTATCATAATAACTCCTTATAATTAAGCTTTTCCATTGCTTCCACAAACTATAATTTTATGTTCAACTACTTTTTTCATAGCTTCTTTTCCTGGTGCCATATACTTTCTTGGATCATTAGCATTAGGATTTTCTATAAAGTAATTCTTTACCGCATCTGAAAATGGAATCTTTAAGTCAGTTGCTACATTTACTTTACATATTCCAAGAGAAATTGCTTTTTTAACCAATTCATCTGGTACATCTGATGCTCCATGTAATACTAATGGTACATCTACCATATCTCTTATTTCTTTTAGCCTATCTAAATCTAACTTTGCTTCTCCATTATATAATCCATGTGCTGTTCCAATCGCTACTGCTAGTGAATCTATTCCTGTTCTTTCTACATATTCCTTTGCTTGCTTTGGATTAGTATACCTAGTATCTTTTTCATCTACTATTAAATCATCTTCTTGTCCACCTAATCTTCCAAGCTCTGCTTCTACTGTTGCATCGTATTTGTGTGCATATTCAACAACTTTTTTAACTATTTCTATATTTTCTTCAAAAGCCTCATGAGAGGCATCTATCATAGTTGATTTAAATCCTAAGTCAACAAAGTGCTTTATTTCATCTATTACTTCAAAATGATCTAAGTGTATTGCAATTGGAATATTATATTTTTCAGCTGCTGCTTCTGCCATTGCTACTATAAATTCTCCGCCTGCATATTCAATAGTTGATGGAGTTCCAGCTAATATTACTGGTGATTTTAGCTCTGCAGCTGTTTCTACAGTTACTTCTAATGTTTCTAAGTTATGAATATTAAAGGCTGGTACTGCATATCCCTCTCTTTGAGCTTTTTTCAACATTTCTCTTGTTGATAATATACTAGTCATGATATTCTCCCCTATCCCACTTTTCAATAAACTCATCAAAATAATGTTCATCACCATTTGCATAATCTTTTTCTATCATATTGTTCAGCTTTTCTACCATTTTCTTATTTTCTTCTGTAGGATTAAACTTTGTTTCAAGAAAAACATCTATAATATTTTCCATAAGTCCAATACCAGTTATTCTTCCACCAAATCCTAATATATTTATATCTAAATTTTCTTTTGAATATCTTGCAGTTTCTACATCTCTTACTAATGATACTCTGGCTCCCTTTATCTTGGCAGCTGAATTAGTAATTCCAACACCTGTTCCACAAATTACTATTCCTAAATCTGCTTCTCCATTAACTACTTTTTCTGCAGTCTTCTTTCCATAGATAGGATAATGAGTTCTTACTTTGTCATATGTTCCATTATCTATAACTTCATGCCCCTTAGATTTTAAATATTCTACAACACTATCTTTAACTTCTGTTACTATATGATCGCAACCAACTGAAATAATCATTTCTTCCCCTCCTATGCCATCTTGTTTAACATATCTATTCTTATTTGATGCCTTCCACCAGAATAATTAGATAAAATAAAATTCTCTGCTATTTTCTTTGCAATTTCTATGGATGTTACCTTAGCCCCAATTGCTATTATTGAAGTATTGTTATGGTCTCTAGTCATTTTTGCAGAATGCTCATCTTCAACTTGTGCACAAATTATTCCCTTATGTTTAGTACAGACATTAAAGGACCCTGTTCCATATTCATCTATAACTATTCCCTTATCTCCTTCATGATTAAGAATAGCTTCTGCTACTAAATTTGAAGACTCATAGAAATCTAAATCTTTTCCTTGAGATTTATCTATTACCTCGTATCCATTTTCTATAAGATATAATTTTATAGAGTCTTTAAAATCCTTACTTTTATAATCTGCTGAAATAATTATCTTCATAAAATACCTCCTACTTTAAATTCAATCTTTCTAATTGCTCTTCTGGAGCATCCATTTCCTTTAATGCTCTAATCATAAGCTTCTTATATTTATCTTCTAAGTCATTATTTTTTATAGACTTTATTTGCTGATAATCTTCAACGATATTAAATAGCTTATCTTCATTTGTATACTCTAATGCATTCTCTACATTATCAAGAATTGAAGGATTATAAATCTTTATCTTATAAACGGGATAATTTGTTCTACTAATAAATCTTCCCATCTCTATTTCTTCTTGCTTATCTTTTCCTAGATATTTTCTTATAGTTGTAGGAATGCAGGTATATTCATAACATGGTTGATTTTCTTTGTTAGGAGATCTAAAGTATGTATAGTCTCCATCTGTTATATTTACAGCTACTCCATGATATCCATATAATGCATAATCTCTTTTATATTCTTTTCCATCAACTATATCTTTCCAAGAAAATCCTTGCACATCTTTTGGAATATCTATATCAGAATAATCTAAAACCGTTGGCATAATATCTATATTTTGAGTTAATAAATCCACTCTTTCTCCAACCATTTTTCCTTCTGGGAATCTTACCAATAGTGGTATATGAGCTAGTTCATTGTACATATGCATATAGTTTTTACCAAAATAATTTCTTTCTCCTAAGAAATATCCATGATCTGTAGTAACTATAATTAATGTATCATCATATAAATTTAAATCCTTCAATTTCTTAATTAACCTTCCAAAATGATTGTCTGTCATTGTAAGTAATGCAGCATATCTTTTATTTATATACTCTAAAGCATCCTCTGGAACATCTACTTCTTTATAATTTGGTATTTCAAAATAAGGTCCATCATACTTACAATCATAAATATCCATATACTCATCTGGTACATCAAAAGGCTCATGTGGATCGAAAGTTTCTACCATTAAGAAAAAGTCATCATGATTCTTATTATCTTCTAACCACTCACAGGCTGCACTAAAAGTCTTTGGAGTAGGATACTCTTCCTCTTGTCTATCCCACTTAGTTCTATTCCATTGATACTGTCTTCTAAGCTTTCCATAATAATCTTTAGGCATACATGTTGGATCATCTATTCTAGATATCCATGGATCCCCCTCTTGACCTCTATAAAAATCCCATGTTGTAAATTGTTGTACATATCCCTCTCCACCTAACCTGAAATAGTGAGGGTGATCTGTTACTATATGACTAAATACACCTTTTTCTGCTAAAACTTCAGGTAATGTAATATCGAATGGCTCTATTGGCCCCCAAGATCTTTCTAAAAAATTTAGTCTTCCTGTAAGTATATCTCTTCTTGCTGGCATACATGGCGCAGATCCAACCCAATGATTATCAAAAGTAGTAGCTTCCTTAGAGAATTTCGTTATATTAGGTGTTCTTACCCAGGTGTTTTTATTGTAAACTTCCATCATATCTCTTTTTAAAGTATCCATTAATATTACAACTGTTCTCATTTTATATCCTCCTATTTAAAATTTCTCTAATAGATATAAATCTCGGTTTATCCGAGATTTATATCTAAAATTAAATTAAACAATTATACCTAGCATGGATAGAATTACAGCTATAATTAAAACTCCAAATATAATCCATACTGCATTCTTTCCATTTGACCTCTTTAATAAGTAGTAGCATACAATAGTAACTAATAACGGAATTAAGTTAGGCATAACTTTATCTAACATCTCTTGTAGCATAAGTGGATTTTCTCCAGCTGATATTTGAACTCCTAATGTTGCCTTTACAGTTGTTGCAATTAAACCCCCAACAACTATTATTCCTAACACATTAGCCATATTTGCTAATCTATCAAATATCCCTTTACCGTTATCCTCTTTGCCTAATACTTCTATTCCCTTTGAATAACCTTTAGTTAGTCCATAATACTTTATTGGAAAATACAAAAGATTAATCATTAAAAACATCATTAATGCTCCAAATATATTTCCATCTAAAGCGAAAGCTGCTCCTATAGAACCTGCAATCGGCATCCAAGTAAAGTTAAGTAAACTATCGCCAATACCAGCAAAAGGTCCCATTAAACTTGTTTTCATTGCAATAACTGATTCTTTTTGTTCCTCATTAGTTGTCTCTTCCATAGCAGATACTATCCCTAAGATAAATGGCATAGCTATTGGATGCGTATTGAAATATTCTAAATGTCTCTTCATTGCATTAACTTTTTCTTCTTTTGACTTATCTTTATATAACTTCTTTAATACTGGTTTTAATATATATACAGTACTTAAGCTTTGCATTCTTTCATAGTTATGAGACATTTGACATAATTGCGATCTCCAAAATACCTTTTTCAATTCTTTTTTAGTAATTAAATTTGCCATTATAAATCCCAACCTCCTTCTACAGAATCATCAACCTCTACTGTTATTGAATTTACAGCAACTTCTTTTTCCTTTTTAGTCATTATTAAATCGTATATTCCTGCAAAGCATGCACCTATTAACGCTAATGCTAGTGTTGGAATTCCTAAATAAGTTGTTAAAGTAAATCCTAATACTAAGAACATCCACATATTCTTTTTAAGCATCATAGTTAACAACATCGCTATACCAACTGCAGGAATTACTTTTGATGCTACTGTTAATCCTGTCATTATACTTGCTGGTATAAATGCCATAATTGAATCAATTGCACTAGCGCCTAAAAATACTGCTATAAATGTTGGAAATGCTCTGCTTAAAAATATAAGACCTGCTCCCATATACTGTAGCTTGTCTATCTTGTCAAAATCTCCTGTTTCAGCAATTTTATCTGCCTTGTGCACTAAAGATATACTTAACGTCTTACATAACATATCAAGTTGTTGAACTAAAAGTGATACTGGTATTGCTATTGCTATTCCTGCTGCTTCTCCTCCACCAGATAAAATCCCTATTGCTACTCCAACTACTGATCCTGAAATAACATCAGGTGGTACATAAGTTCCTACGTTATTTACCCCTAACCACATTAACTCTAAAGTAGCTCCAATAATAAGTCCTTGTCTTAAATCCCCTAAAATAAGTCCAGTAACAGCTCCTGCTAATAAAGGCTTTCTAAATCCTAAGTGTGGTCCATATTGGTCCCAAGCACATATCCCAGCCCAGACAGCAACTAATATAGCTTTAATTAACATATAATCCTCTCCCTTTATAAATTTTTATATAATATCTTTCATATAAATAACATCATCTTTAGGAACCATTTGTATAAATACTTCTACCCCCATATTTATAATTTCCTTAAATGCATTTTCTTCTTCTGGCGTTACTGAAATAGACTTTGTTAACCTCTTTCTTGTTTCGTTATATCTCATTCCTCCAGCGTTTAACTTTGTTATTTCTAATCCACCCTTCATTACCTTTAAAACATCTGTAGAAGTAGTAAATAATAATAATGTAGCCTTTTTAATAGGATTTTTCTTAATAACTTCTATAAATTGATCTACTCCAAAAACTAAAACTCTTACCCCTGAAGGAGCTGCCAATCCTACTACTGATTTTTGAACAGGGTCATTAGAAACCTTGTCATTAATAATAAGTACTTGTTCTATATTGTAGTCCCCAATCCAAGTTGAACAAACTTGTCCATGTATAAGTCTGTCATCAATTCTAACTAATTTAATACTCAATTAAATCTCCCCCTTATTTTCTATAAAACTATTTCCTCTTCTTTTACTTCACTTAAAACCATTTCACTTATATCTATAAAAGTTTCATTATATGTCCTTTCTAGATTTGACTTAATCTCATCTATAGGTCTATCTCTATTTAATAGTAATTCTAATAAAACTGGTAAATTAAATCCTGTATAAGCAACTACATTTTCACCATTTAATATCAGTCTTGAAGTAGCATTACAAGGTGTTCCTCCAAATATATCTGCTAATACAATAACTTCTCTATCTTTACTCAATATCTTGTAAGAATCCTCAAGTTCTTTCAGCACATCCTCTAAATCTTTATCATCTGTTACTGAAATAACTTTATAATTTTCTTGCTTTCCTACAATCATTTCAGCACTATCCATTGCATATTTTGCAAAGTAACCATGACTAATTAATATAATTCCTATTTCATTCATTTTTCCATCCTCCTCTTGCCTTTATTAATAGCAACTATCATGCCAACTCTTAAAAAGTAGACTTTTTCTACATAGTAATACTCATTAATACTCATTTTATCTCTTAAATACTTTTAATAATATTATTTCAATACTCTCCTGTAAATTTTATTTAATTATCATTATTATGGATTTACTTGTTTTTTTTACTAATTCATTTTAATATGTATATATATCAAAACCTTTACATAAGCTCTGGATATATAAAAGGAGGATTTTTATGAGAAAAAATTTAAGCTTGATGATTAAACCTTCTTCAAGTAAATGCAATTTAAAATGTAAGTATTGTTTCTATAACTCTATATCTGATGCAAGGGAAATAAGAGATTATGGCTTTATGAAGGAAGATACTATAAAAAAAATATTAGATAGAGTTTTTGAATATTGTAATGGTGGTAATTGTTCAATAGCCTTTCAAGGTGGAGAGCCATTACTTATAGGAATAGATTTCTACAAGCAGCTTATAGATTATATAAGAATAAATAACCTTAATGGTACAAGCTTCTCCTTCGCATTACAAACTAACGGAACATTAATTAATAATGAGTGGGCAATTTTCTTTAGTAACAATAATTTTTTAATTGGTATTTCCCTTGATGGTAATAAAGATTTACATAATCTAAACAGAGTCGACCATTTAAATAAAGATTCATTTAACAGAGTAATGAATGGAATACATACATTGGAAAAATATAATGTAGACTATAATATACTAACAGTTATTACTTCTGCTTTATGCAAAAAAATTGATTCCACCTATAATTTTTATAAAAAGAATAATTTTAACTACCTTCAATTTATTCCTTGTTTAGAGCCATTAGAAAACTCTCAGATGAATTTAAGTAGTTTCTCTATAACACCATCTCAATACGGTGATTTTTTAATTAATCTTTTTGATCTTTGGTACAAGGATACATTGTCTGGAAAATACGTAAGTATAAGACTTTTTGATAATATTTTAGGATTATTCTTTAACAAAGATTACGAGGCTTGTGAAATGAAAGGAATCTGCTCATGTCAGCATATTATAGAAAGTAATGGTGAAGTTTATCCTTGCGATTTTTATACTTATGAATCTTACAGTATTGGAAATATATTAGAAAACTCCTTTGATGATATTCATAAAAATAGCAGCACATTAAATTTTATTAATTCGTCTAAAGATATAAATGACAAATGTAAAAACTGTGCTTACCTTAATTTTTGTAGAGGTGGTTGTAGAAGACATAAGGAAAATCAAAAAGGTAATCTGAATTACTTCTGCGAATCATATTATAAATTTTATTCACATTCCTTAGAAAAGTTTAAAAATGTAGCGCTTAAAATCCAAAAAGATAACTTAAGGAGGTAGATATAATTGTTACGGATTGAAATGATACGAAACTATATTTATAAATTCTGTTCGAATTTAACTGCTGAAGATATAATAAATAATCCTTATATCGGAATCTCTTCTTTAGATATATCTGAAAATTTAGATATATTAAGAAACAATGCATCTTCTGATTTAAATAAGTTACACAAAGATGGTATTCTAATAAAAATAAAAGGAAAACCAACAAAATACTTTTACAAAGATCATTTAGAACAACTTTTTAATTTGAATTTATTTGATTCATCAATTGAATGTTTATCATTAAATGAATTAATTAACCTTCAAGAAAATGATATTAAGTTTGATTCTATTTTACCAAAAAAGAAGGATACAGATCCATTTAATAAATTAATTGGAGCAAACAGTAGTCTTATGTCTATTGTAAAACTAGCTAAATCATCAATTTTATATCCTGGTGGGCTTCATACATTACTTCTAGGAGAGTCTGGTGTAGGTAAAAGCCTTTTTGCCGAGCTTATGTATGAATATGGATTAATTAATAATGTATTTTCGAAAGATTCTTCATTTGTTGTTTTTAACTGTGCAGATTATGCAAATAACCCTAATTTATTAGTTTCTCAACTTTTTGGTTCTGTAAAGGGTGCCTATACTGGTGCAGAATCTGATAAGAAAGGATTAATAGAAGAAGCTAATAATGGAGTTCTCTTTTTAGATGAAATTCATAGACTTCCTCCAGAAGGTCAAGAGATGCTTTTCTTATATATAGATAAAAAGAAGTTTAGAAGACTTGGTGAAGTATCATCTGAAAGAACTTCAAATGTATTAATAATTGCAGCAACTACTGAAAATCCAAACTCTATGTTATTAACAACATTCATAAGAAGAATTCCTGCTATAGTTAAAATACCAAACTTAAATGATAGAAGTTTAAGTGAAAAACTTATGTTAGTAACTTCCCTTTATGACAATGAAGCTAGAAAAGTAAATATGCCTATTATTGCTTCAAAGGAATGTCTTTCGGATTTAATGATTTATAATCCTAAAGGAAACATAGGACAACTATCTAGTGATATTCAACTTTCGGTTGCAAGAGCTTACCTCGATAGTAAGATGAACAATTTAGATAAGGTATATATTACTAAAGAGTCATTACCACTATATACTAGTAATACACTTACTAATATAGACATATCAACTAGACAAAAAGTAGAACTTATTTTAGATAAAGATGAATATAGATTTTTACCTAAATTGAATTATAAGAAAAATATTAATACTCCATCATATGATTTTATAAAATTTTTTAATACTCAATTTGAAGAAAATAAGGATCTAAAAAAAGCTTTTTCAGATTATACCCAATTAATAGCTAAAAGTTTTGTTCTAGAAAATATATTCCCCGATTTTATAGATGATGAAATATCCGAAATAGCCTCTACATTATCTGATATTCTCTATGAAGATTTAAACCTAATTATAGATAAAAGTTCCTACATAGCTTTAGCATTATATCTTAAGAACTTAAAAGATTATGATAATATTAATATTAATTCTACTCCTACTACATTAGAATTAAGTGAGATATCATCTGAAATTCAAAACATATCAAAAAAACTTATTAAAATATTAGAAGGAAGATTTAATATTTATTGTCCACCTTCAGAATTAAGTAATCTTATGGTAATAATCGATTCATTAAAATCAAAAGATATTTTTGAACCTGTAGGGGTTATGATTGCTGCACATGGTGACTCAGTAGCAACTGATATCGCAAATGTAGCTAATGATTTGCTTAGTATTAACTTTGCTTTATCTGTAGATATGCCTCTTACTGAAAATCCAAGTAATATACTTTCATTAATAATTGAGAAATTAAAAGGTAAAAGTTTTAAAAGAGGATTAATTCTTTTTGCAGATATGGGCTCACTAACTAATTTAGATGAATCTATAAAAAAAGAGACTGGTATAAATGTAGTAACATTGCAATCTATAAACATACTTCTAGTTATAGAAGCTATAAGAAAATCTATATTTTTAAAAAATGATTTAGAAGATATCTTACATGATTTGCTGTGGGCAAACAATAAGCTTAATTATTCTTTTAACCAAAAAATAGAAAATTATCTTTCTATCAATAAAAAAAATGTTATTTATACTGTTTGTAACTCTGGTGAAGGAATTGCAAATTATCTAAAGAAAAGTATTGAAGATTTATTAAAAACCAATAATATTTTTAATGTTGAGATAATACCATTAAGCATAGAAAATAAGAAAAAACTAAGAGACATAATAAAACAGACTTCAGTAGATAAAAGGGCCCTTGCAATAATAGGTAGTGTAAATCCAAATAATAGTGATATTCCATTTATATCTCTTGAAGATATCCTTCTTAATTCTGGAATTAGCAAGCTTTCAACTATATTAGGAATAAAAGAGAAATCTTCATCAAATAAAATAATAAAGAGCATAACAAAGGAAATCTCCATTGATATTACTTGTGATGCAGTTAATAAATATCTAACTATTCTTTCTGGGGATAAAATTAAATATCATATACTTGAATTTATAAACATTGTAGAAACTGAATTAAATATAGATATAGCTACCTCTAGCCTTAGTAAGATATTTATTCATATTTCATGTGTAATCGAAAGAATTTTACTTAAAGATTTTGTCTTAACATCTAATGAAGAAATATCATCTTATAAGAAAAAAAATGAAATATATATTTCTCTAATTAAAAAAGCTTTTAATTCAATTATTGATACTTTTAACATATCAATTCCTGACAATGAATTATATTTTATTTGTGAGATTATAAAAGAAGCTGAAAAAGAAAGCAAAATATAAATAAGTAGAGATAATAATATCTCTACTTATATTTTTCAACAAACTTCAATTAATTATTCTATAAAACTACTCAAGGTAATTTTCCTTAATTATAAATTATTCATCGTTCATTTTTACTTGCTTCTTCTCTTAGCTAATTCATATAATGTATGAACTGGTGCTCCTGTTCCACCTTTAACTCCTAAGTTACTCTTCTTTGAAGTCCAAGCTGTTCCAGCAATATCTAAATGTAACCATGGCTTATCTTGAACGAATGCTTCTATAAATAACCCTGCAGTTATTGTTCCAGCAAATCTTCCACCACTGTTTTTTAAGTCTGCAATATCAGATTTAATTAATTCCTTATAATCATCAAAAGTAGGTAATTGCCACATCTTATCCCCAGTATATTCTGAAGCAGATTTTAATTCATTAAAGAATCCTTCATTATTTGTAACTACTGCTGTAGTAGTTTCTCCTAGAGCAACTAATGCTGCTCCTGTTAATGTAGCTAAATCTATAACTTCATTAACCTTTTCTTCAGTAATTATATAATGAACAGCATCTACTAAAGTTAATCTTCCTTCAGCATCTGTATTAACTACTTCTATTGTCTTTCCTGCCATACTTCCTATTACTTCTCCTGGCTTGTAAGCATCTCCAGAAATTAAGTTTTCACATGCTGCTATAACTGCAATTACATTTAACTTAAGTCCTCTCTTAGCTATTACAGATAATGCACCAATAACTGAAGCTGCACCACCCATATCTGATTTCATATCAACCATACCAGTAGTTGGCTTAATTGAATATCCACCTGAATCATAAGTTAATCCCTTACCTACTAATCCAAGAACATTCTCCTTATTATCCTTGTCTCCAAAATATCTCATAACTATAAGCTTAGGTTCCTTTACAGATCCCTTAGCTACATTATAGAAAGCTTCCATTTTTAAAGCTTTTATTTTTTCAACTCCATGAACTTCTACTTCAAATCCACTTTCTTTACCAGCATTTACTGCAGCCTCTGCTAATGTTTCTGGATAAATAACGTTTGAAGGTTCATTAACTAAATTTCTTGCAATTATTATACCCTTTGCTACTTCAACACCTTCATTAATTGCATCTTCAATTTCCTTTGTTGCTTCCTTAACTCCACATCTAGAAATTGAAACATTTAATTCTTTTTCTTCTTTAGCATCAGTCTTATACTTATTAAATGTATAATTTGCAAGCTCTGCTGAAGTTGCCATAGCCTTAATTAACTCTTCAAGCTTAATAGCTTCAGTATGAGGTACTCTTAAGAATATATTTGTAATTCCTAATTCTTTAAGTTTTTTAATAGCCTTCCCTGTTGCTTCTCTTACCTTATCTAAATTTATATCTTCTTCCTTACCTAATCCAACTAATAATACTGTTTGAATAGTATCATTAACTGTTCTAGTAAATGAATAAGATTCTCCACTCTTACCTTTGAATAATCCTTTGTCTTCTGCAAAACTTATATTTTTATTTAAGTCCTCATTTGATACTTTTAAGTTATTTTCTAATAAATATATAACTAAAGCATCAGCTGTAGAACAAGTTAAACTCTTGTAACTTATCATTCTTATACCACCTTTTCTAAAGTTTTCTTTTTATTTATAATACCACTATTAAAATTTCTATTCAATGGATATAGAGTTATAATTATCAAATTTAATTGCATAAAATAGTTTATATCTACCTCTAATCAATTAATAATGAAAAATATTCTATACAAAAAATATTTTTCATTTTTATTGTATAGAAATTTTATTTTTGTAAATAATATAAATGTAGATACAAAACCTGTTTACGCAGGTCCCATCCCCCATTTATTTATAAAGCGCTTCGGCGCTTTTTTGTTTTGACCTTTTATTAATTAATTTATAATTCTTTCATAGTAATCTATGTTTCAATAAATAATCTACATTTTGATTACTTATGTTATTTAAAGTGAAAAATAGTTTTGAAAATAAAGTGCATTAATTGTAAGCATAGACTCTTTAATTATTATATGAATTGATTGTGTAACTACCTAACTGAAATATTTTAAATATGAACCAGCTTAATAAGGTATAAAAAATTTATCGCAACTTATATACATTATTTTTTATTTTACTAAAATTATGTAAATTACAATTTTTAATGTTATAATTTATACATTAAATGTATATTTAGGGGGTTAATTATTTATGAAATATAAAAAACATTTAAAATCAGTTATAGTATCTGCCTTGGTTTTTACCTTTATGCTGATATCTTATGGATGCTCAGGTATAAGTAAAGCTGAAAAGTCATTTAATAACTTTACAGAAAAATGGGCTGAATCAGACTATACTGCTATGTATGAAATGCTAACTAGTGAGTCTAAAGAATATATTTCAGAAGAAGACTTTATTTCGAGATATACTAATATTTTTTCAGCCATTGAGGCTAAAAACTTATCTTTTGAAATTAATGGAGATAAGGTAAAAGATGATAATGGTGTTACTATTCCTTTTAAATTAACTATGGATACCATAACTGGAAACTTATCTTTAGATGATTATAAAGTATCTCTAGTTAAAGAAGATGGTTCTTATAAGTTGAATTGGGATGAAGGACTTATTTTTCCGAACATGCTTAAAGATGATAAGCTTAGAGTTTCAATAACACCAGCTAAAAGAGGTGATATTCTTGATAAAGATGGGCAATTATTAGCTACTGATGGAACTATAAATACAGTAGGAATTTACCCTGCTAACTTTAATAAAGCTAATTTTCAAGAAAAAATATCTGAAATCGCAAAGGCCTTGGATATTAGTGAAGAAAATATTACTACTAAGCTAGAAGCTAACACTAATCCCGAACACTTTATTCCTCTAGTTGATATATTACCAAATGATCCAAAACTAAATTCTCTTCGTAATAGAGAAGAAGAAGGCATTATAATTAACTCAAAGATAGGAAGAGTTTATCTTGGAGGAGAAGCCTTTGGTAGATTAATTGGATATGTAGGAAACATAACAGCTGAAGAATTAGAAGAAAATAAAGATAAGGGATATAATGATACAAGCCTTATAGGTAAAGCAGGATTAGAGCAAGTATATGAAGATACTCTAAAAGGTGAAGATGCTGCTGAAATATATATAGAACGTGACTATGATAAAATAACTATTGCAAGCAAGGAAGTCAAAGATGGAGAAAATATTACTTTATCAATAGATTCCGCATTACAACAAAAAGTATATAGCGAAATGTCAGGCGAAAAAGGTGCTGCTACGGCTGTAAACCCTAAAACAGGCGAAGTAATTGCTATGGTAAGTGCTCCTTCTTATGATTCAAATATATTTACTACTTACATTTCAAAAACTCAAAAAGCAAAGTGGGAAGAAAACGATCATGCTGATGAGCTAAATAGATTTAACAAAGTTTATGCACCAGGTTCAACTATGAAATTATTAACTTCTATTATTGGAGTTGAAAATGGAGTTATAGACCCTAATGCAAATATAGATATACAGGGTTTAAAGTGGCAACCAGATAGTTCTTGGGGTGATTATAAAATCACAAGAGTTATAGATCCAGGTAAGCCTATAAATTTAAAAGATGCAGCTAACTTCTCTGATAATATTTATTATGCTCAAGTTGCATTAGATCTTGGAAGTGAAAAATTTATTAAAGGACTTAAGGATTTTGGAATTTCAGAGGAACTATCTTTTGAATATCCAATGGAATCCTCACAAATTTCAAATGATGGTGAGTTAAGTAAAGATATATTATTAGCAGATACAGGATATGGACAAGGTGAAGTAATGGTTACACCTCTTCACGTAGCACTATTTTACACTACTTTAGCTAATGAAGGTAATATAATGCAACCAAGGTTAGTTACAAGTGAAAATTCTGAAGCTAAGGTTTGGAAGGAAGGTTTAATATCAAAAGATAACTTGCCAACTTTAGTTGAAGCATTTACTGCCTTAGTTAATGATTCTGGTGCAACTATTGCAGATGGTGCAGTTCCAGGTCATAGAGTTGCTGGAAAATCTGGTTCAGCTGAAATTAAAAAATCTCAAGATGATACTACTGGAACAGAAAATGGATGGTATGCATCTGTAGATCCTGATTCATCTAAGATTTCTATGGCAATGATTATTGAAGATGTTAAAGGCAGAGGTGGTAGTCATGTAACTGTACCTAAAGTAAGAAATGTTATGGATTACTATCTAAATAAAAATTAGTAAAATATAAAACTTAATAATAAAAACTAAAGAACTTAGTTAATTCTACGTTCTTTTTTCATGTAGCTTACTTTTAATATCTTCTTCTATAGTCATTGATTTTCCGTAAGCATAGTCAATAATCTTTTTTCTATGTATCAATGATTGGAATTAAAGCCCTATTTTTGTGTTTCAAATATAGCCATAGCTTTTTTAATATTTCATTTTCCTACTGGATCCTTGCCATTTGCTTCCTTAGCTCTGCTAATCTCATCCTGGAATTATATAAATCTACTATCATTTCTTTAGATTCCTGTGTATATCTTTTGCCCTTACCCATTCTTGGGCACTTCCTTTCTTACTAAATAATATTTTACTTAGTTTAACTTATGGTATCTGCCCTTTTATACTAGCATCATACATAAGCAACTAAATTATCGTTTTATGCAGGATTTAACCATAAAAAAAGGATATCATCTCGCACGATATCCTTTATACTTTAATCATTATTTTATGTGAGTCATTATGTTTCATTTCCATGATTTATCCGTGTTAGACTAACATTGTATTAATCTCGATACTTTATAAAAATATATAACTTGAATGATAGATAAATAAATCGCCAATCCAACTCCAATCAAAAATAAGATTGCTCCAAGTTTCGGAAACATGAAGACTCCATTTTGACAAAGAACTGAATAGAAAATTAGATTCATAAACTTTGTTTTATTCTTTTTACACAATTGAACATCATCAACCATTTTTTTTGATTTCAATAGAGAGTGTATTTCTTCAAACATAAAGTATATTAGAACCCAATTCAGCAACACATATAGTAATGTTTGAACAATAGCAAATACAATATCAATCGTTTCTGGCTTTGTTACAGGTGGTTTTACAAAACTATACCCCATCAATAAGAATAATCCAAATGCTGCAAATGCTCCAAGTTTCGTTTCTTTTGATTTGCTCAGTTTATACACTCCTATTCCAATTAGAAGATAACCTAATAAACCAAAAACTTGAAAAATAAACAGATTAAAAACTTTTAAGGCAAGTAAAATGTAACCGATAAGAATTAAATTACAAGAATAAAACATTATTAAGCCTCCACTCTTCTATGCTTGTGCTTCTTCAGAACATAACAAGTCTTCTTGTTCTGCTAATTTTTGTCTTTCATATGCTTTAAAGAACGGATAGTAAATTAATAATCCGATACAGAATTGCACAATAATTAAAATGATTGTTCTAAAGTCCCCTGTACTAAGTGGCGAACCAATAATAGGTGGAGTACACCATGGAAGCGTAATACGGAAACGATCAACAAATCCAAGCATCGTTGCACCATACTTGATCAAACAGTCAACAACCGTTCCTAAAATACAAGGAATGATTAAGAATGGGTTTAATGCAATTGGTAAACCAAATAGAATTGGTTCTGTAATATTGAATACCAACGCTGGAGCTGCAATTTTAGCGACTGCATTAAATTGTTTTACTGGAGATTTCCACATTAAGAAGATTAATGGAAAATAACTTGCTCCCATATATTCAAATCCTGTTGTCCAAATATAAGGAAGAGTCTCGTTCATGGCAAATGCTGTTGCATTCGCGGTATCCCACATTGTAAGTAATGGAGCATAGAATGAATAAACAATTAAGTCCCCATGTAATCCAGCACACCAGAATGTTTGCATTAAAGTAGTAAGTCCTGTATAAGAGAAGATATTATCAGCTGCACTAATTAATGGTTCCATTAATCCAAATAATTTCATATTTAGATCAAAACCTAGAATTGATCTAATTAACCAAGCAGCAATTACACAAATTAAAAATGGAATAATAGCAGCAAATGATTTTATTACTGATACCGGAACACCAGCAGGCATTTTAATCATCATTTGTTTTGATTCACAGAAATGGTAAATTCTAACTACAATGATACTTGAAATTAATGCTGTAAATAATCCTCCTGCACTAAATCCCTCAATCAAAATTGAACCCCATTCTGGATCAGCAAATTGCCCAACAGTAATAAATAGAAATGTTGTAAGTCCTAACACCGCTGCATTTTTAATATCTACACCTATTTTTTCTGCATATGCCATTGAAACTGTTAACGAAGCATACAATGCTAAGAAACCTGTTGTCATTGTATATGCTAGATAGATTTGATCAAGATACGGAGTTAAGAATGGAAGTAATGCATTTCCTCCCATCATTTCAGGATCAGCAATTGAATATAATAAAATAAATCCGGAACCCACAATCATGGTTGACATGATACCTAACATACCTTCTTGAATAGCTGAAATTGATGGCAGATTTGCAAATTTTGTTAATGGCCCTGCAATCTTATCAGTAATTTTCATTAGAGAATTCATAAAAACTGATTTCTTTTCTTTCATGTTACCACCCCTCTATAAACTTTTAGCTTGTTGTACTACTTTTTTCCCGTCCATCATTCCATAAGCCAGCATATCAATCATTGCAATTTTTTTATTATATTTACTTGCACAATCATTGATTTCATCATACTTATATCTGATTTGTGGGCCAACTAAGACTACATCAAAATTTTCAACTACTTTAGGAACATGAGCTACCGGTACCGCTTCAATATAATCATCTGGTTCAGCAAATTTTTTCATATTTTCCACAAGCATTCCTGTAGAGACTCCTTGTTGACATACTAATAATATTCTCATTTTTCTCCCTCCTTAATTAATTTGTACATTTCAATCATTTCTGTAACTAACTCTAAAGTAATCAGAGCTCCATTTAAATGATCTTGAGCATGAACCATTAAAATATCTACTTCACATTTTTCTCCTCTAGCATTATTCACTAATAATTTAGTTTGAACTTCATGTGCTAAATTTAATTGTTCATTTGCTTCTTCTAATTTACGTTGAGCATCTTCAAAATCACCTTTCTTTGCTAATAGAATAGCTTCCATTGCGCTAGATTTAGAATTCCCAGCATATAGAATGAGTTCAAATTCTACATTATTCACATTTACTCCTCCTTTCGTTTCTAATTATATAAGATAATGTATACAACTTCTTTTCATATATTTTCGTCTATTGGCGCAATAACATCATATTATTTATTTTCGCTAATAAGCGAAAATAAGACAATTGAGGTAAATATTATAGTCCGTTATGCTTATAGCGTGAAATAGTATAATTATGGAGGTAAAAAAAGATGAAAGTTATTATTACAAAAAATTATGAAGAAATGAGTCAAGTTGCAGCTACACACGTATTAGGATACATGTATAAAGAAGGACGAGTTAACCTTTCTATTACTGCTGGTGAAACTCCTATTAGGACTTATGAAATCCTTGCCCCCCAAATTAAAGACAAAGATTTTAGTAATGTTCACTTCTACAACTTTGACGAAATACCATTCAAACAAGAAGACCGTGAAGGTGTAACAATGATTGTACTGAGAGAATGCTTCTTTAATAAAACAAATACCCCTGAAGAAAATATTCATATTTTGGATCACACAAACTGGGAAACTCAAGATAAGCGAATTGAAGAAGATGGCGGATTAGACATGATTCTTTTAGGAGTTGGTGCTGATGGGCACTTCTGTGGCAACTTACCTGGAACAACTAAATTTGGTGATTTAACCACAAAAGTTATAGCCGATGAAAAAATGAAAGACATTTTGGCAGAAGATTTCGAAGGACACTATGAATATGTACCTGACTATTATGTAACTATGGGGCCAAGAAGTATAATGAGAGCTAATCATCTAGTTATGATCGCCTCAGGAAAAGAAAAAGCTGGAATTGTAAAAAAATTATTGTCTCTTGAAATTGATTCTGATATTCCTGCAACTATCTTAACCTTACACCCTAATTTCACATTAATTATAGATAAAGATGCAGCATCATTATTGTGATTAATATAAAATTTAAGTTTCTCTAAATTGTAAATATTAGGTTGTATCAAAATAGATTAAATAATAAGTTGGAATCTTATAATCTATGGGATTACAACCTTTTCTTCTTTATTTTACATAATGGAATACTGTTGTTAGTATGAAAGTGGTGTCCGTATGATAATGCTTGAATTAAATCTTTCCATGCAATTTTCACTACTAATCGTGATGCTTTTGTGATGTAGTGTATCTTTAATTATTTGCACTGTCATGATGAGAAATATCGTGCAAATGGTTTTTCAACTTAAACCCAATAGGGAATATATCAATTCCACTAGTTTACTGGTGGCTCTAATTATAAATTGAGATAAGACGATTATATAAACATAAACTTATTAAAAATGATATAATTAAATCGTTGAACATAATAATTTATTTTTTATATTATTTATAATTGATAGGAGTGATGATATGTTATCAACCCGTGAAATCCAACTAATCAATTTGCTTAGAGATCAATATCCTAATTATATAACAAGCCAAGAAATTGCTGATGAGCTTGGAAAGGGTTTACGAACTATCCAACAAGATATAAAAAAATTAAAACTTATTCTGGTTGAAAATGGTGCGCAAATTAAATTCGTAAATCGAAAAGGATATCAAATTATTTTAACTGATAAAGAAAAATTTCAAGAATTTATCGAAAGATCTGTTGAAAATAGTGTCAAAATTATAGAGTCACAATCTGATCGTATTATCTTTATTTTAAAAAATCTATTATTTACAAACGCATTTATTAAGTCAGATGAATTTGCTGATCAATTATTTTCTTCAAAGTCCACAATTAATAATGATATTAAAGAAGTAAGAAACATTCTAAAAAAATATAATCTTGAACTAGAACATAAGCCTTATTATGGATTAAAAATTGAAGGTACTGAAGAAGCAAAACGAAAATGCATTATTAACGAAATTATGACACCACAGAATTTCATTGATAAAAATGATGATTTATTTAAGATAATTAGTGAAATTACTTCAGAATGTTTTATAAAAAAACAATACAAAATTGATGATGTTGCTTTAATGAATCTTTTCGTGCATATTTATATAAATGTAAAACGTATTATTAAAAATAATTATATTTTATTTGATTATAGTGAGAGGAAAAAATTAATGTTTTCTCATGATGTTGAAATAGCAAATGAAATATATAATCTCCTTTCTGAAGAATTAGGGTTTGACTTTCCAGAGGACGAAGTCTATCATTTAGCTATTTATATCAAAGGGAATAGAAACCATGAATCAACAGATATTATCACTGAAGAAACAAAAGAAATTATTTCAGAAATGCTATCTTATATTAAAGAACAATGTAATATTGACTTATCATATGATATTGAATTAAGAATTTCTTTGGCCTTGCACTTTATTCCATTAAATATTAGATTATCTAATAATATGCAGTTAAAAAATCCAATGTTAACTGATATAAAACAAAATTATACCTTTGCATATGAATTGGCTACATTATCTGGTGCATTTCTTCGAAAAAAATTGGGATATGTTCTTAACGAGACAGAGTTAAGTTATTTAGCTATTTATTATAACTTATCATTGTATAAGCAATCTGTTTCTTCCAAACCTAAGAGAATATTAATTTTATGTTCAAGTCGTAAGAGTGATTCATTATTGCTAAAATTAACATTAAAAAAATGGTTTAATGAAATGATTTTAGAAATGGATGTACTAAATTTACGTGAAGTTGATGCAAGAAAGCTAAAAAAATATGATGTTATATTTACAACTATTGAAAATGATAATATTCCTTTAAATGCAATTAAAATTAATTATTTCTTAGATGAAAAAGATTATGTAAGAATCAAAAATGCCTTGCAATTTTGTGACGAAGATAAAAGTTTACTCGATTTTTTTGATGAGAATTTATTTATAAGGTCTTTAAAAAGCATAAATATAGAAGAAGTTATTAAAGAAATGTGTAACCTCGCATTGAAATATAAAAAAGTTGATTCTGATTTATATGAATCTGTTATTCTTCGAGAAAAATACGGATTTACATCCTTTGGAAATTATATTGCAATACCCCATCCAAATGCTTTAATTTCTGATGAAACATTCGTTGTTACAGCAATTCTTGAAAATCCGATTAAATGGGGAGCACAAGAAGTGCAGTTAGTTTTTATGATATGCATCAAAAGGGAGTGTGATAAAGACTTAAGAAGATTATTTGGCGCACTTTCACAATTATTACCTAATTTAAATACTATTAAATCCATAATCGAAGAAAGAAATTTTGATTTTATCATTGAGAAGCTTAATGAATGCTTATAGGGATTATAACATTTCTTATACGGGCTTATATAAACCTACTATCATTTCTTTATATTCTTGTGTATATCTTTTGCCCTTACCCATTCTCGAACACTTCCTTTCTTACTAAATAATATTTTACTTAGTTCGACTTATAGTGTCTACCATTTTGTACTAACACCCAAAAGCTGATACTCCTATAAATGCAATATTGTTAGTTAAAGAATCTATTTTATGATAACTTTAAAAGTCTCTTTAGTGATAAATTAGAGAATTCAATATCTAAAGAGGAATTTAATAAATTTAAAGATATTGTAACAGCTGGAAGTAATCATAATCTATATGATATTATTACTTTTGAAAATGGAGAAATGCTTTTAATTAAACTTACTTCCATTTCAGTTAATGATGAATACAAAGTTGAAGAAGTTATCCAAGTTCCAGATGAACTTAAGACATTATTTAACTCCAATTAACCATATATCAAGAAAGGAATTTAGCTAAAAGCTAAATTCCTACAATAATTCTTCATTATTTCATTCTTAACATTACTTAAGTACTACTTTTCCATCTTCAAACTTTTCAATAATAGCTAAAGACTCAACTCTAGCATTCATTTCTTCTAGTACACTTCTTCCTTCTTGGAAGCCTTTTTCTATTACTATTCCAACTCCAACTAAGTTTGCTTTAGATTGATTTAATATATCTATTAATCCTTTAGTTGCGCAGCCTTTAGCTAAGAAGTCATCTATAATTAATATATTTTCTCCTTCATTTAAGAATTGCTTTCCTACTCTAACCTTATAAGTTTTCTTTTTAGTAAAAGAATGAACTTCTGATTCATAAACTTCCTTATCTAAGTTTAAGCTTTCTGTTTTCTTAGCAAAAACTACTGGTACATAATCAAAGTATTGTGATACTATAGCTGCTATTCCTATTCCTGAAGCTTCTATTGTAAGTATCTTATCTATTTTTTGCCCTTCAAATCTTCTTTTAAACTCTTTTCCCATTTCATTGAAAAGCTTAATATCCATTTGATGATTTAAAAAAGAATCTACCTTCAAGATATTTCCTTCTCTTACTTTTCCTTTATTCATTATCATATCTTTTAATAATTGCATGTACTTTTTCTCCTTTAAACTTAAGTTTATAGTATTCAAAAAAACTTGTCCTACTTGTACTTTTAGTAATAAAGACTAAAAAGCTCCAATTATCATTTCTTTTCGTAGTTAGGATATTTACGGTTTCCTAGTAGAAACACTTGAACCATATTTTCAAGCATATACGAATACTATAATATTCTTTTTTTTGATAATTATAATATTTAAAATAAGTTATTGCAAGTTTAATAATCTAAGGTAATAATATCCCTAGTCTAAAAACTCTCTTTTATTAAAAACTCCTTAGGAGTTTTCTTCTTAATTTTTCATTATTCATTCTTAATTATTTATCACCTTTATTTTATCGCTATAAGATTCAATTATCCCCTTACTTCTATCAAAGGATTCCACAACTCTACTTTTTCCCTCTTCTGTTAAGTATGGAGCGTCATTTACTGTAGCAGGTACTACTTCATAGAACAGCTTGCTTTCTTTTTCATACCAATTAACCCATGTTGGTAAATACTTTGGATATTCAACCTTAATCTCATTAGTATCTTCATTTTTACTAATGTTCACAAAAACTATAACTCCATCCTCTGTATATGGATTTTGTATTCTTTCAGTTCTTTGACTAGATAGGAAATTCCCCATAGAATAGATAACTGAAGTTTCATGTAATCCATCATCTGATTTTATAATGTCTATTGGTTGCAATGAATGTGGATGGGTTGCAAAAACTATATCTACATTATTATTTGCTAGGAACTTTGCCATTTTCTCTTGAGTTCTATTAGGCTCTAGTTCATATTCCTCTCCCCAATGCATATAAAATATTACTATTTCTGCACCATCAGCTTTCATCATATCTATTTGTTCCTTCATATTATTTAAGTCATCATCTAAAGAATCTTCTCTAAAAGTATTCATTAAAGGATATATTTCACTAGATATTGGAGTTCCATTTAGCCCCCTAACCCCACCTTCAGCAGTCATAGTATAGCTATAAGATATAATTCCAATCTTTATACCCTTAACATCTTTAATAATATATCTACTATCCTCAGTGCTTGATCTAGTTCCAATTATGTCAAACCCTTTATCATTTAAAGTTTCCCTAGTTCTATGATACCCTCTAATATCTCTATCTAAAGAGTGATTATTCATATTATTAAGCACATCTATTCCTGCCCATTTTATAGCATCTGCTAATTCATCTGGAGCATTAAAGCTTGGATATCCTGAAAAACCATAGTTTTCAACTCCAGATAATGTTCCTTCTAGATTTCCTATAGTTAAATCAGCATTACTTAGATAACCCTTAACGTACTGTAATGTATTCTTAAAATCATAGGAATTACTTTCAGCATCGTATTGAGTCTCTAGTATTTCTTTATGTATTAAAATATCACCTACAGCTGCTATTTCTATGGTTTTTATATTATCTTTTTTCTCCTCAGTAGGTTCTTTAATAGCTTCATCTTCAGTTAATTTCTCTTTATTAGATGTACTTAATAAAACTTCTAGTTTTGAAATATAAAATAATCCAACAATAGATAGTATAAAAGTTATAATTAAAATAATAAGCACTCTCTTTTTTCTCATAAACCCTCCTTATTAACCCATATATTTCAATTATATAACAACTATTGGAATAAAAATATAGCTATATAAAACCCAATAAAAGTTTTACATAGCCATGTATACTTGTTATATACTATTAATCTTCTATACTTAAAATTATCCGATTTATAATATAGAAAAACCTTTATATATAAAGTTATTCTTAGTTTTTTAATTTTTTTAAAAAAGAGCTGCCTTTGCAACTCTTTTTATATTATCCATTTATCTTAACATAATTTAATCTTCCACCAGCTTTAACTACTTCAATTTCTTTTTCACTTAAATTGATATACGCATTGAAGAATGTTCCTTGAGTTAGATTCTTAACTGTAGCTTTTCCATTAACTAAAGCTGATTGAATATCTGCTATTTCAAGTTGATCTAACAGCTGAGCCTTATCATAATCAACTTCTGCTTCAAACTCCATTGGAATAATTCCATTATTTATTAGATTAGCTTTATGAATTCTAGCAAAAGACTTAGCAATTACTGCTCTTACTCCTAAGTATAATGGTGCTAAAGCTGCGTGCTCCCTACTAGAACCTTGTCCGTAATTATTACCAGCAATAATTATTCCACCATTATTTTCTTGAGCCCTCTTAGGGAACTCTTCATCTACTGTATTAAAACAGTACTCAGATAAATAAGGTATATTAGACCTATATGGTAGAAGCTTTGAATTAGATGGCATAATGTGGTCCGTAGTAATATTATCTTCAACCTTAATTAATACCTTACCTTCAACATCTTCACCTAATTCCTTATTAACTGGGAATGGTTTAATATTAGGTCCTCTAACGACTTCAACCTTAGATCCATCTTCAGCTGGTGCAACTATCATAGAATCATCTATTAAGAATTCTTCTGGCATATCAACTGTAATATCTACATCACATTCTCTTGGATCTGTTAAGTATCCATTAATTGCTGAAACTGCTGCTGTTTCTGGACTTACTAAATAAACTTTCGCAGATAAAGTTCCACTTCTTCCATAGAAGTTTCTATTAAATGTTCTTAAGGATACTCCATTAGTTCCCGGTGCTTGACCCATTCCTATACAAGGTCCACAAGAATTTTCTAATATTCTTGCACCAGCACTAATTATATCTCCTAAAGCACCATTTCTAGCTATCATCTCCATAACTTGTCTTGATCCTGGAGCTATAACTAAACTTACATCATTATGAACTTTATTACCCTTTAATATTTTTGCAACTCTCATTAAATCTTCATATGAAGAATTAGTACAGCTACCTATTGCAACTTGGTCTACTTTAATCTTACCAATACTTTCAATTTCTTCTACATTATCAGGACTATGTGGCTTAGCTGCTAATGGCTTAAGCTCATCTAAATTAATAGTAATTTCTTCATCATAAACTGCATCTTCATCAGCTTTAAATTCTATCCAATCTTCTTCTCTTCCTTGAGCCTTAAAATATTCTAAGGTATTTTCATCACTAGGGAATATTGAAGTAGTTGCACCTAATTCAGCACCCATATTAGTTATAGTTGCTCTTTGAGGTACAGATAGGTTTTTAACACCTTCACCAGCATATTCAAAAACTCTTGAAACTCCACCCTTAACAGTTAGTCTTCTGAGAACTTCTAAAATAATATCCTTAGCAGCTACCATAGGCTGTAACTTACCCTTTAAATTTATCTTGCAAACTTTTGGTGTAGTAATATAATATGCACCACCACCCATTGCTAAAGCAACATCTAACCCACCTGCTCCCATAGCAAGCATACCAACCCCACCCGCTGTAGGTGTATGACTATCAGAACCTGTAAGAGTATCCCCTGGAACAGAAAATCTTTCTAAAAATACCTGATGACATATTCCATTACCTGGTTTTGAAAAATATACACCATATTTTGATGCTACTGTTTGAATAAACTTATGGTCATCTGCATTTTCAAAACCTTGTTGAAGCATATTATGATCAATAAAAGCTACTGACTTTTTAGTTCTAACTTTATCTATTCCCATAGCCTCTAATTGCAGGTAAGCCATAGTACCAGTAGAATCTTGAGTAAGAGTTCTATCTATCTTTATTCCAATTTCCTTTCCAGTTTCTATAGTTCCTTCAACTAAATGGCTTTTTAATATTTTATATACTAAATTGTCCCCCATTTGCTTATTGCCCCCTTTGCTAATTTACTTTTTCTTCTTTTAATCTTGAGTATTCTTTATATATTTGTACTAATTCCTTATCAAATAGACTTCTCTTAAGTCTTACTGAAGTTGATCTTACCATTTCAAGAATACCTTGAGCTGAAACATCATCAAGTTCAATTGCATACTCTTTAAATTTATTTATTATACCTGCTTTACCTGAATGCTTTCCTATAACTATTTGTCTTTCAAGTCCAACTATACCTGGATCAAAAGCCTCATAATTCTTAGGATTTTTAATTGCTCCATCTGCATGAATACCTGACTCATGAGCAAACATATTATCTCCAACTATAGCTTTCCAAGCAGGTAATACTCTACCTGAAGCCCTTGATACATATTCAGAAACCTCTCTAAACATCTTAGTATCAACGCTTCCGCCATAATTGTAAACAAACATTAATGCCATTAGTACTTCTTCAAGGGCTGCATTACCAGCTCTTTCACCTAATCCATTAACTGTAACTCCTACATGAGAAGCTCCACCAACGATACCTGCTATTGCATTTGCAGTTGCCATACCAAAGTCATCATGAGTATGCATTTCAATATCAAATTTTGTTTTCTCATATATATATTTAATGTCTTCATTTATCTTAAATGGTTCCATAACACCTACAGTATCACAATATCTAAATCTATCTGCACCAACTTGTTTTGCTGCTTCAATAAATTCAACTAAGAAATCTCTATCCGCTCTAGAAGCATCTTCACCATTAACTGATACATATAAGCCATTTTTCTTTGCAAATTCTACAGATTTAACCATATTATCAAGAACCCATTCTCTAGAAGTCTTAAGTTTATGCTTGATATGAATATCTGATACAGAAATTGAAATAGCTACTGCATCAACTCCACAGTCTATTGATTGCTCTATATCTTTGATAACCGCTCTATTCCAGGCCATAATACTTGACTTCAAGTTTCTCTTAACTATACTCTTTATAGCTTCCTTTTCGTCTCCACCCATAGTAGGAATTCCTACTTCTAACTGATCTACTCCAAGGTCACTTAACATACTAGCAATTGCAATTTTCTCTTCATTAGCAAATACAACTCCTGCCGTTTGCTCTCCATCTCTTAATGTAGTATCTACTACAAATATTTCTTTTCCTGTTTTTAAATTTTTAATGGACATAACCTTCCCCCTTACTTTAAAATTTATTACTTTTTTTGAATCTAACCCCAATGAAAATTAACATTTTCGATAATTATTAATTAATTTTACCATATACAGTTAATTCTAACAAGCAAAACGACATTGATTTTTAAAAAAATTGCAAGTTTAAATAAATTTAATTCAGTTTTATCTTGTAAAATAATTATTTCAATTAATTTATTACATTTTTCTGCAATAAAAATATTAAAACTTGCATTGTGAAATTAGAAAATAAGAGTTGTAAAACCCTCTTATTTTTACATATTTATTAATTTTTATTTATAAATATTAAATGTTGTAGATTTTATGTGTAATATATGAGAGATTCTATGTGTTATTTTGATTTTCTTCTATTATTTAAAAACATATTACTTGAGAATTAATCTTATCAATATTGATAAGATTAAAACTATATCAATATTGATATAGTTCGCAGTTATGATATAATTAAGTTATAAATTTTAAGTATTGTAGGAGGTTTCGTATGCAAAAAATCGCATTGATAGTTGATAGTGCTTGTGATTTATCTTTAGAGGTAATAAAAGAAAAAAATATTAAGTTACTTCCTTTGAGAATTTCTTATTCTCATGGAGAGTATAAAGATAAAATAGATATTTCTGCTGATGAGATATATGGTAATTTAGAAAAAGAAGTTCCAAAAACATCTCTTCCAAGTGCAGAAGATCTAGAAGAAATATTAATAAACTTAGAAAGTGAAGGCTATACTCACGTTATTGCTATTACTATTTCTAGTGGTCTTTCTGGAACATTTAATTCCATTAGACTTGCTTTAGAGGATCATCCTAATTTAAAACATCATGTATTTGATACAAAAATCTTAGCTATACCTGAAGGAATAGTTGCATTAGAAGTAGCTAATTTAATAGAAGAAGGTAAAAGCTTCGAAGAGATAGTGTCAGAGTTGCCAGCTATAAGAAAAAATATTATTGGATATTTCACTGTTAATACTCTAGAGTACTTAAAAAGAGGCGGAAGAATAGGAAGGGTTGCTGGAACTATAGGTGATATGTTAAATTTAAAGCCTATTGTAACTGTAGATGAGGAAGGTATTTATTATACAGTATGTAAAGCTCGAGGTAGAAAGCAGTCAATTTCAAAATTAATTAGCTTTTTAAAGGATGAGCTTAAAGAAAACAAATGTAAAGTTTGGGTTCTTCATGGTGGTGCCTTAGAAGAAGCAAAAAACATTTTAGAATCCCTTAAAGGATTAAATAATATCCTTAGCCTTGATATATCACAAATTAGCCCAGCTCTTGGCGTTCATGGTGGTCCTGGTTTACTTGGTTTAGCGATTCAAAAGGTTAATTAATATGGATAACTTCAATCTTCATTTGAGTAGTATAGAAGATATCAAAGAAGAAGAAAAAAGACTCCAAGAAGAATATAAACAAAAACTTGCAGAACTTAAAAAAATACAAAAAGAAAAAGAGTCTGTAGGTCAAGTTTTTACTAAAGGCTTATTACCAATTTATGTGCTTCATATACTTAGTATAAGTCCTTCTAATGGAAATGATATCTCCACAAAAATAGGAGAGAGAACTAGTGGGCTTTGGGTTCCGAGTACTGGTGGAATCTATCCACTATTAAAAAAATTAGAAAAAGATGAGTATATTATCGGTGAATGGGACGACCCAAAGAAAAAATTTCAAAAGATTTATTCTCTAACTGATAAAGGTTTAGTTGAGTATGAAGCTAGAAAACATCTTTTACGTCCTAAAATAGAAGAATCTCTAAGAGTTTTTAAAATAATTTATACTGATTTATATAAAAACTAATCTATATGAATTAAATTTATTAATTTTGAGCATAATAATATCAACTAATTTAGGTGGTGTTATTATGAAAGGAAAAGTAATAGATTATGACTTTTTTGAGGCTTATGTTGTTTTAGAAGATGATAGTATAGTTAAAGTACCTATAAATAGTATTCCAAACTATCAAAATTTAGGAGCAACTATTAATATTGATGCTAATAATATTAGTTTTAGTAGTAATAATCCTAAAATACTTCAAGATAAATTAATTGACTATTTTTAAATAAAATAAAAAGATGCTTTTCAGCATCTTTTTATTTTACAACAATTGCACTTACAGGACAGCTTGCTTCTGCATCCTTAGCTTCATCTTCATGCTCGCTAGGAACTTCAGGGTTTTTAGCAACAGCCTTTCCATCATCATCCATTTCAAATACTGCATCACATATTGATGGACATAATCCACAACCAATACAAGTATCTTTATCTACATGAGCTTCCATGGGCTTTCCTCCCCTTCTAATTAGTTACAAATATACTATTCCCTTAATGCAATCCTATTATGTGTAATTTTAATATAATCCTTCAAAAATTAATGAATATAATTCATTATCCATTACATATTCTTCAGCTCTACCTTCTTCTAAAGCTTCAGTTAAATCAACATTTATAGGTAATTCTCCAAGTAATGGCACTCCTAAGTATTCAGCATGTTCTTCTGCTGACTTTTTACTGAAAACTTTTATTTTTGTATCACATCCTGGACAAGTAATATATGACATATTTTCGATTACACCTCTAATTTGTAAAGGCATCTTATTTGCCATAGAAATTACTTTTTTAACTATCATAGATACCATATCTTGTGGTGTTGATACAATAATAAGCTCAGTAATAGGGAAGCTTTGCATTACTGTTAAAGTAATATCTGAAGTTCCAGGTGGCATATCAATTAATAAGTAATCTAATTCACCCCATAAAGTATCTGTAAATAATTGAGTTAAAACACTACTTACAATAGGTCCTCTCCAAACTACTGGATCATCTTCCTTAGGTATTAAAAGATTCATTGATAAAACCTTAACTCCAGCCTTTGATTCAACTGGACTATATTTAAAGTTGTTTTCATCAATTGGCTCTATTCCAGCCCTCTTATTATTTATACCAAAAAATCTTGGCATAGATGGACCTGTTATGTCTGCATCTAAAACCCCAACTTTATATCCTTTTTTCCTTAGAGTACTTGCTAATATTCCAGTAACTGTAGATTTTCCTACTCCACCTTTACCACTTATTACTCCGATAACATTTTTAATTGTTCCATATTTCGGCCTTAATTTAGCTGGCTTTTGTTCAAAATTTAAAATTTTTTTTGTCTTTTCTTCATTATTGTTAGTTGAAAAACTTGACATAGTAACACCTCCTACCAATTTTTTTCTACATCTTTAGGAACATTCTTTGAATCATAAATGTTAATGTTCCATTCTTTGTATTCATTTTCTCCAACTATATAATAATAGTATTCTTTGTTATTTTTTTTATCTTCAACAGTAATGTTACTCTTATATACAGTTGAACTATGCCCTCTATTTTTAATCCTTACTATAACATCAAAGGTTTCTTCATTGTTATTTACCATCTCTATATTAGGTGCTGTTTTTCTAGCCTTGGTTAGGAAAGACTCTATATCTGTTGAAAATACATATTTACGGCATTCAATATCACTGTTAATATCTACTCCAACTTTAATATTTGAATAATCTAAAGTTTCATCCAAATTTTTTATAACATCTACAATTGGATTGTAATATATGTATTCAAAATCTCTAGGTTTTCTTATTATAGATAAATTTTGTAAAATCCCCTCATCCAGTCTTTTTGAAACGGTAAAACTCTGAGTATCATCATAAAAATTACCTTCATAAGCTCCTACAACATAATAAAAAGTCTTTACCTCTTCCCCCATTTTTATCTCAAAAATATAATCTGGCTGTAACTCTGATTTCTTCTCACTAGTCTTAGCCTTTGATAATAAATCATACATATTAGTTATTGATTTATCGTCAGTTACTAGAAACTTAAAGGATTTATCTCTCATACTTTGAATACTTATTTGATCTATTTTATCACTCTCTAAATAATCAAAATATGAATTATCATTGTTAAATTTTGCTTTTATACTGTCAACTACACCACAAGAAGTTAAGCTAAGTGACAATGTAATTAATAATGTTAATATTAATCCTTTTGCAGTCTTTTTCAATAACATCCTTCCCCTCTAAAAAAGGTTATCCCTACAATTTAAACTAATTAGGAGAAGTAATTACTTCTCCTAATTAAATAAATTATAATACTTTAAAGCTATAATAGCAAATCTTATTAGTCTATCATTTAAAACTAACTGAAATCATATCGAAAACAACTTTTATGCTATTTTTTACTTTGTTCTTTTTATAAGAGTATTTTATTATAAGAACCCTTCCCTCTGAGTAATTCCTAAGATAATACTTATCTATATTTCCATCTTCCTCTAAGGTTATTACTTTCCAGATATAAATATTATTTTCAGTTTTAGTACTCTTTTTATTTTGGTCTATACTTTCAGCAAACTTCTCTAATTCTCCATCTACAATAGATATATCTCCATAAATGACAGATTTATTATTAAAATTAATAATTAAATCCTCATCCTTAGAATCTTCCCTTACCTCCCATCCTTTAGGTAAAGAAATAGAATATCTCCCATCCCTTAGACTATACTTAGTAAAGCCTTCAATATTATTATTTGAAATTGCAACCTCATTAATATTGTTTATAAAGAATCCCCTCATAAATGTTATTATCAACATAAGGGTTAGAAGTAGGGTGATGGTGTATAATTTTTTACTTTTTAATATACTCATCAGGATTTATAAGTACATCCTATTATCTACCTATTCCATAGGTACAACAACAGTTGAATTTTTAAAGTCATAGAACATTAACCAACATCCACTACCATCCCTTGACTCATCACTAACCCAAGTTACAAATCCTGTCTTTCCTTCATAAGGTTGATCATCTATATTCCTCTTACCTGGAATACCATAAACAATATATCTAAGATTTCCTTCTTTATCACATTTATATCCTAACATGAAATATCTGTGTTGCCTTATATATGGATAATAATTTAGCATTGGATAGTAGGCTACTGCATATCTGTTGTAATTTGACATATTACACATTTCATGCAAATCACTTACAGGAACTTTGTACCACTTACAATATTTAATTTCATCATATTTACCTCTGCAGCATTCAAATCCATTAGCTAGTCCTTCAAAGTACTCTCCTACACTACCTCTAACTTCGAATTCTTCTTTATCTTCAATAGTTTCTTCATATTCATCAAATTTATTTCTTATATATCCTCTGCTTAAATTTTCTTCATTGTTATCAAATGGATTTTTATCAATATTGTTATTTTCAAAAGGATTTTTTCTTATTTCATTCTTTTGAATATCCTCATCTTGTAGAACTTCTTCTCTTATAGGATCTTCTTGAATTAATTTTTCCTCAATATTATCTTCCTGAGATGCATCACTTCTATTTTCATCCTCTTCCTGAATCAATTCAATCTCTTCCCTTATTTCCTCATCGTAATCTTCAATAGGTTCTAAATCTTCTTCTTTAAATATTCCAGTAACCTCTTGAATTATTACATCCCTAGCTTCATCTTCCCGATGTTTATCACATTTCTTTTTGTCATCTTTCTTCTTATCATCTTTCTTTTTATCATCATGTTTATGTTTTCCTTTATCATGGGCTGCTTTCACAACCTTGTAATTCTTCCAGCTATCACTTGGCTGCTCTCCATTAATAAAGCCACACATAATAACTATTGGAATTTCATTTTTCATCTTAGCAATAGCAGCTCCACTTATCTTATCGTAACTAATGCCAAGACCTCCAATATTATCAATGGAATATTCCTTTGTTACTTCTGCCTTTCCACCTTCTGATACTAAAAGTTTTCCTAAATTCACTATCTTTTTAGCATCTTTTTTATTGCAAATAGCTAAAATGTAATAATCCTCATCCTCATCATGTCTTAAATTTTGAGCATAAAAGGAAATCTTACAAGTTTCACCCTTAGCCTCTATTTTAGAATATCCAGATAATGTTTTATCATTGGAACTAGAATATCCTCTTTCATCTTCTTGTAAAATAATAAAATTTCTATAAAGCTTATTTAACTGTGACAAACCTATAGATCCTCCATCTTACATTAATTCATTACATTATATGCTACCCATGTGCAAATATGTTAAAAATTAAGCTCGTGAGATTATCGTATATTACACCATATTTCTCACGAGCTCATATATTATAAATATTTATTTATCTTATTTGAAAGTAAACTATTATAAGTATTTATTTATCTTATCTGAAAGTAATGCGAATTCTTCTATAGTTAAAGTTTCTCCTCTTCTCTTTGGATCTATATTTGCTTCTTCAAAAGCTAACTCTAACTTCTCCTTTTGAAGACCTATACTCTTTACTCCATTCCATAAAGTTTTTCTTCTCATATTGAAAGAACTTCTTATTATATCAAAAAACATCTTCTCATTATCTACTGATACTCTTGGTTTCTCAAGCTTATCTAACTTAACAACTATTGAATCCACCTTAGGCCTTGGCATAAAACATTGAGGTGGTGCCTTTCTTATTATCTTTGTATCACAGTAATATTGAACTAGTAAGGATAGAGCTCCATAATCTTTGCTAGAAGGTTCTGCATCCATTCTTTCTGCAACTTCTTTTTGTATCATTATAGTTAAAGATTTAAAATTATATTTTTCCTTTAAAAGCTTAACTATAATTGGAGTTGTAACATAATAAGGTAAGTTTGCTACCAGTTTTACACTTTTCTCGTCCCCTATTATTTCATTGAAGTTAACTTTTAAAGCGTCATTATGTATTAATGAAAACTTAGGATTATCCCCTATTTCTTCTTGTAATATAGGTATTAAGTCACTATCTAATTCTATTGCGACAACTCTTTTTGCCTTATTTAATAATTGAGCCGTAAGTGTTCCTACTCCTGGTCCAATTTCTATTACTAAATCATTCTCATCTACTTCTGCCCCAGCAACTATATCTCTTGGTACAGAGTCATCTACTAAGAAATTTTGTCCAAGTCCCTTAGAAAATTTAAAATTATATTTTTTTACTAATTCGGCTGTTTTAATTTCCACTATTTTTCAACTCCTAGTTTTCTTTCTATTTTTTCTATAGCTGTTATAAATTCTTCTTTACTAATTGAATACTTATTTAATCTTGTAAGCATTTGATTGGCATTTCCATATCCTATACCTAATTCTTTTCCTAACATTAATCTTCTGCTCTTAGAATTAATATCACCAGTTAACTTAAAATAAAACATATCTTCTGACTTATAGATCTCCTCTATAACCTCTTCTGAAACCTTTGCTCTATTTAAGGCTTCTATAATAACTTCTGGAGTAGCATTTTCCACACCTATATCGTCACCTTTAATTCCATCTTCTTGAGCTATATATGCATGCTTTATTCCTTTAACTCTTTTAGAAATTATACTTCTAATTTTTTCACCTGCAAAGTCAGGATCAGTTAATACTATTACTCCTTTTCTTCTTTGCGCGTCCCTTATTCTATCTATTACTTTTGCATTTATTCCAAATCCACCTACTGCAATTACTTCTGCATCTACAGCTTGTTTTACAGCAGTTATATCATCTCTACCTTCAACTACAATAACTTCCTTTATCAAAATGTAACTTCCTTTCTGAAATATTTCTAGTATTAATTTATCCTTATATAGTTATTATGTCAAATTATATATGTTGTAATAATTACTCAAAATATAATTTAATTATGTAATTTAATTTCAAAGCTATTTTTCACTACAAATAGCATAAATCCTAAGAATATACATTATTTCTTCAAACTTATATAGTTAAAATATCAATGATCTAGGCAAATTAATATTTAAAAAAGTGCCATAGACTTGATTCCCTTAAATGAAATAAATCCAAAACATAATATTTATTCAAAAACAAAAGGATGCTTTAACAGCATCCTCTTATTTTACCATTCTCCTGGATAAGCTAAAATATATACAGGAACGTTATATTTTCTTCCCCAGCTATTATATGCTTCTTCTTGAGAATTAACATATACATCAATGATATTACCTTTTATTGCGCCACCAGTATCTGCTGCTACAGCTTTTCCATATCCTTCAACATATAATAATGATCCTAATGGAATAACTCTTGGATCAACTGCTACAGTACTTATACCATTTGGATCTCTTACAGGTACAGTTCCTGTTGCTGTAACCCCCCCACCACTATAGGCAGTTGATTCACAGTATAATACGCTCTTGTAGTTTAGTAATTGTCCACTTCTACTAGCAAACATTCTTCTAGTACCTTGTGCGACAACTTTATTTACTGGTTCCGCCAATATTTTAGAGCTTTTCACAGCTTTAGAAAATTCTTTACCATTTTTATAAATTACTTCATAAACGACTTCCTTTTCTCCTGTAGCTCCATCTTGTCTTACTTCTTCAAGTCCATGATCCAGACCTGAATCTTCTTCTAAAACTACATCAAATTCAATAGCTTCCTTAGCTACCTCACTTTTAACTTCAACATCTACTAATGTTACTTGTAAATCTGAAGTAATTTCAGTATCTAATGCTGGAGTGACTTCATCTACTCCTTCATTGAATTCAATTCCTTGTTCTTCTAGTTCATCTTTCTCTACCTTCAGCATGTCTCCAATAGTCTCTTCAGCAGTATCGATTTTCGTAATCTTATCACCTAAAGTTAACTCTACTGAAACAGCTCTTTTAATAGAAATTGTATCACCTTCAGATACATTACTATTTAAAGCTGGTTGAATTTTATCCTTTGGGTTTACTGAAATCCCTTTGGTATCCAACACATCTTTAACAGTCCTTTTATATGTGACGAATGTCTCTTCCTTACCGTCTATCTCCATAGTTACTGTCTTTTTCATGTTTATGAACGTCACTGATAAAACAATAGTAGCAACTACTACTACCATCAGTATTTTTGCCTTTGGACCGTTAGAAAAGTTACTTTTCAGGTATTCTTTTAATTTTCCTACCATCTTCTACTTCCTCCCTTGGCAAGAGCGTCTTTTGCATTATAATTTAATCGGGCGCTTTTGTCAAACTTGACCTCCTGCAACATTAAAACTGTTGTTATAAAATGCAATTATATGCATACTCAAAATATAAATATAAATAATAGCGATATTACAGTTTATTAATCTTACAGTTCTCTATAAAAGTAGATTCATCTCTTAAGTTCTAACCTTATCACAAATGACTTATTGTAAAAATATTCTAGTATCATTGTTTAATTTTACTTTATATAGGCTTTTCCATCAACCTCTTAAAATTATCATTTACTACCATATTTACTTCTTTTGGGTCTAATTCTTTTATATTAGCAATTTGTTCTATTATATATTTAATATAATCCGATTTATTCCTTTTTCCTCTGTTTGGCGTTGGTGCCATATAAGGAGCATCTGTTTCGACAAGAATCTTGTCTAATGGAATATCCTTAACTACTTCTACTATCTTCTTAGCATTTTTAAAGGTTACTACTCCACCTATTCCTATATAATATCCAAGCTTTATGCACTCCTTAGCAAACTCAGAACTACCTGAGAAGCAGTGTACTATCCCCCTAACTTTAGGAAACTCCTTAATTATGTCTAAAGTATCAGCATGAGCATCTCTATCATGGATTACAACTGGAAGCTTTAGTTCTTCTGCAATTTTCATTTGTTTTCTGAAGATTTCTCTCTGTACTTCTCTAGGCGGATTCTCTTCCCAATAGTAATCTAACCCTATTTCTCCTACTGCAATGATTTTGTTATTCTTACTAATTAATTCAACTATTTCTTTCTCCACATCTTCATTGAACTCATCAGCATTTTCAGGATGTATTCCTAAGGCACCATAAATAAAATCATTCTCTATAGTTAAATTATATGTTTTTTCTATGCTTTCATAACTTGATGCACAGTTCAATATTCCAACTACACCATTTAATTTAAGGTCCTTTAAAAGTTCTTCTCTATCTTCATCAAATGCATCATCATCGTAATGGGCATGTGTATCAAATATTATATACTTATTTTCCAAATTTTATACCTCCAAACTCAACTTTTTTATTTATATTAACCATTATAGTACAAAAATATAAATTATAAACACATTTTTAAGCTGGAAGTATTAAAATGAACAGAATTTTAATGATTAAGAATTAAAAGTTAAAAATGAAGAATTAAGGATGTTTTGCACAGCAAAGCTTAAAAATTAATTAGTGCAAAGCACCTTTTATTTAAAACTCCACAGGAGTTTTTCCCTTAATTCTTCATTCTTCATTCTTAATTTTTCATTATTTTGCTTCGCAAAATATTACTTATTTGCAGCTTCCCAGTCTTTTATAAACTTTTCTATTCCTATATCTGTTAATGGGTGTTTAATAAGATTATCTACTACATTAGGTGGTATAGTTGCAATATCTGCTCCTAATTTTGCCGATTCTATAATGTGAATAGGATTTCTTATAGATGCAGCTATTATTTCTGTCTTTATATCATGAGCTTTAAATATATCTTTTATTTCCTTTATAAGGTTTAGTCCATTAAACCCAATATCATCTAATCTTCCTAAGAAAGGAGAAACATAAGTTGCTCCTGCTCTTGAAGCTAATAATGCTTGTGTAGATGAAAATATAAGTGTCACATTAGTCTTTATATTATTTTTTGAAAGATATGATACCGCTTTTAACCCATCTCTAGTCATAGGTATCTTAACTACAATATTACTGTGAATACTAGCTAATTCCATTCCTTCTTTTATCATTCCTTCATAATCTAAGCTAATTACTTCTCCACTTATTGGTCCATCTACAATATCTGAAATTTCTTTTATTGTTTCCTTTAAGTCTCTTTTTTCTTTAGCTATTAAGGATGGATTAGTCGTAACCCCACTTATTATTCCTAGGTCATATATCTCTTTAATGTCATTTATATTGGCTGTATCAAGAAAAAATTTCATTATATACCCTCCTATTTTTTGTATTTAAAATAAGATATATCATTACTTACACCTTATATAAATGAAAGCTTTATTTATATAATAATTCTATAAACTATCCTTTATGCATACTTTAATCTTTTAATTACACGGATATAATAAAAATGCACCTTCTAACCTAATTACTTAAAAACATTATATAGAGCATTTAGAAAATCTTCTTTAAATTCCTCTGCTTTTACATCTAAAGCAACCTCAACATTTTTATCAGAGTTAGATTTTATATTTTTATTATTTGATATCACTCTTCCATTTTGATCTCCATCCACTATTACACCTAAAGAAAATGGAGTTGTACTAACAATATTAGGATTAATTGCAACTCCTACTGCAAGTGGATCATGTAAAGCACATCCTCCCATATCAGGTGATATCATTTCATGAGCCTTAAAATAATAATCTATTATTTTATGATAGCACTTTGATTTATCACTTATACTTTCCCATGACTTTACATCATCTCTAGTTAGTAATGTCTTTAAAGTTACATCTAATCCAATTAAAGTAATTGGATTTTCACTACTTAAAACTACACCTACTGACTTAGCATCTTGGGAAAAGTTAGCTTCTGCAAATGGACTAACGTTTCCTGGTACAGTTAGTGCCCCTCCCATTATCACTATTTTATTAACCTTTCTCATAGTTTCTGGAGATTTTTTTATAGCTTCAGCTATATTAGTTAAAGGTCCTGTTGCCACTATTGTTAAATCTTTTCCGTATTTTTCTACAGAATCTAAAATGAAATCAACTGCTCCTTCTTTATATTCGTGAATACTACTATCTAAAGTAATATCAGCTATTCCATTCCCTCCATGAAAAATCTTTCCACCTCTTTTTTGCTCATATCTAGAAGATGTAACTGAATGTTCTGCTCCTTTATACACTGGAATATTTTCTGAATCTAATAATTTTAATATGTTTAAACTATTTCTTGAGGCATCATGAACATTTATATTTCCAAAAACAGTAGTTATACCTATTAAATCAACTTCTTTTTTCCCTATTGTATATGCAATGGCTAAAGCATCATCTATTCCTGTATCTAAATCTAAAATCATCTTCATTTATAATTCCCTCCTTATCCACTAATCATAATTCCAAGTTGAGCAAGTAATACACGTCCTAAATAACTTCCTAAAAATACAAATATCGCTACAATTAACATTTTCCATGAAGACTTTGTTAAATCACCTAAGCTATCTGCTACAGATACCCCTGCAAATGCTAATACCGGTGTAGTTATAGATAGAAAATCTACTGCACCAATTGCTTTTACAAAGAAATTCGACATCAAACAAAATACTAATGATACTATGGAAACCCACCCTAAAGCTGGAAAACTTTTTAAAATATTAATCTTTGACTTCTTTGCTAAATCAGTTATAAATAAACCTACAGTTGCAAAAAATACTAATACAATCAATCCTACGAATGTTTGTCCAGTAATTGGAGTAGACTCTGGATTTTTTATTAATTTTACAGCTTGAGTAAATAAAATCAAACCTGCACCTAAAAACAATATCTTTACACTATTAAATAATTCTTTTACAGTATCTTTCATCTTTGTATCCCCCTTTTCTTTATAAAAACTTAAATAGCTTTTTCTTTCTTGAAAATTTTATACATAAAGTTCATTAATGGAATAGATAAGAATACCATTATGTATGTTCCCATAAAACTAGTTACTAATTGGCTAGCAGCAGCATAAGACGTAATTGTTGATTCAGCACCTGGATATAATGGAATAAGTGATGTAGATGCAGCTGTCATCATACTAGCTGACCCTAATCCAGTACCAATAGCTAAAGCTCTATAGTCAAATCCTAATCCACTTAAAATAGGTGGTATTATACTAAAAATTACAGCACCAAATAATGTTCCAACTAGATATATAGATAATACTCCACGACCTTCATCTGAATTAACTGTAAATTTTTCTGATATGTAAGCTAATTCTCCTTCACGACCAATACCTAATGTTGCACCAATAGATTCTCTTTTTAATCCTAGTAATAACGCTACTGGTAATCCTAATAATACAGTTCCAACGTTTCCTACTGATTGTAAAAGGAAAACCCAACCGACTTCTAAAATTTCATTTATTTTTGGAGCTACATCAGCACCATATCTAGCCATTAAAGGTAGCATTATAAAAATTAAATATTTTCCCGCAAAATTAACATTCTCTTTAGAATAGATATTCTTTATTATTCCTTTTCTGAAAACAGACATTCCTATAATCATTGCAATTATTACAGCAAATACTAATGGTAATACATTAATTCTAATACTTCCAATAGAAATTCCTTGTACTCCTATCATTTCAGAAATAAAAATTATTAGTAAAATAAATCCAATGAAAAGAATTCTATCTTTTTTCATAACTTGTTCCCCCTATTTTTTATCATAATTTTTTATTTTGTTAATATACTAAAGTTTTTTCCACATTTCTATATGTGGGTTTTCAAAATAATTAATAATTTCATTGCCATCACAGCAACTATAACCTAACTTTTTATAATAAGCTTCAGCCCTTTGCTGAGCCCATAATATAACGGTATCCCCTCCATTCTTTTTTATCTGTTCCTCTGCATAACTTATTAAAATCTGTCCAAAACCATGTTTTCTATAATTGCTGTCAATGCATACTCTTTGAATTTTATATTTATCATTAGATATTCTACATATCCTTAAATGACCTATTATATTTCCTTGATGTATTCCTATTAATTGAATGCATCCTTTTTCATATTTATCCTCAATAATTTCTGTATTCATCCCTTGCTCTTCTACAAATACTTTTTTCCTAAGCTCCCGTATAGCTTGAGTTTCAGGACTTTCTTCCCATATCACTTTAGCTACTTTCATCTTACTCCTCCATAAATTAAATGCTTTAAATCTTATTTACTTTATTCTTAGCCCTCAATTTATAAATATTTATTAACTTCATCTAAAGTTGGCATTCCAGTTTGAGCTCCAAGCTTAGTTACTGATAAAGAAGCTGCAGTACCTGCAAATCCTACTATATTTTCCATGGAATAATTATTAATTATTCCATGTGCCAATGCTCCATTAAAAGTATCTCCTGCTCCTGTTGTATCTGTAACTTTTACACTCATAGCCTTAACAGTTTTCACTAAATTATCTTCTATATACGAAGAACCTTCTTTCCCTCTAGTAACTATAAGTCTTGTACTTATATGCTTGTTTTGCCAATTTATCATTTCTTTTTCTAGTGTTTCACTATCTTCTATATTATTTCTACATATCAATTCAAATTCAGTCTCGTTAGGTGTAATAAAATCGACATTTTTTAGCATTTCATCACTTATCTCTCTAGCCGGCGCTGGATTTAAAATAGTCTTAACACCATTTTCTTTAGCAACCTTAAGTGCATATTCTACAGTTTCTATAGGTATTTCTAATTGAGTTATTAATATATCTGCTGATTTTATTAATTCTATATTTTCATCAATTAGTTCCCTACTACAGAAATCATTAGCTCCAGGAATTACAACTATTGAATTATCTACTTCAGTTTTAAATATTGTAGCTATTCCCGTAAACATAGAATCATCACTTTTTACTGAACTAACATTTATTCCTTCTTCATTTAGGTGTTTAAGAATTTTATCTCCAAAGGTATCTTTTCCTACACAACCTATCATAGCTACCTCATTACCTAATCTACTAGCAGCTACTGCTTGGTTTGCACCCTTACCACCTATAAGATAATTCATCCTTTCCCCCTTTAAGGTTTCACCTATCTTGGGTATCCTATTAACTTCCATAACTAAATCCATATTTAAACTTCCAACAACTACAATCTTTTTCATAACTACCTCCACCAAAACCGTTTTCACAAGTAAAAGCAATCCATATTCTCTATATTATCTGCTATATTTCTAATATATTTTTGTCCAATATGTAACCGGTTATATATTTAATTTAACACCTGATTTTTATAAAGTCAATATATTCGGTAAATGTTTTCAAATTAATTTTAAAAAAATTTCTGAATTTTATTTTTTTATTATATGAATAAATGATAATTAAAGTTGCAAAACAAAAGGCATCGAAATAATCGACGCCTTTTGTTAACATTTTATTTTCCTATAGTAGATTTTCTCTCTACTACTTTCAAATCTAATTTTATTTTCTCCATAGAAATATCTTCTTCATTTACAATTTTCTTTACAAGCAATTCTACAGCTAGCTTACCGAACTTATACATAGGCTGCGCTACTGATGATATATCTAAGTAATCAATATTTGATTCTAATCCATCATAGCCTATAAGTTTTATATCATCATAAAGTTTATATCCTAAATTATTTAAAGCCTTATAACAACCTATGGCTAATATATCATTCCCTGCAAAAATACCATCTATATTTCTGCCCTCTTCTAATAGCTTTTTAGTTGCATTATATCCACCTTTTAAAGAGAACTCATCAATTCTTAATAATTCTGGTTTATATAAATTATTAGCTTTAAGCTCTTCTTCAAATCCAATAAATCTTTCATTTAAGGACTCTATATATATAGGCCCTGTAACATGGGCTATATTTTTACATCCACATTCAATTAAATGTCTAGCCGCAAGCCTCCCCCCTTCTCTATCATCTGATCTAATAGAAGGTATATTATATCCCGTGTACTCTCTATCTATAGCAACTACAGGCATACCTCTCTCCATTAAAGCTATAAGATCTGAAGATGTGGCAGTATATGATGCAATTATTATTCCATCGACTTGCTTATTTATAAGCATTTCATAATATTGCCTTTCCTTCTCTCTATTATTTTCAGCATTACATAGAATTAAATTAAAGCCAAGTTTATTAGCTGCATCCTCTGCTGCCCTGGCTACTTCTGGAAAGAATGGATTTAGTATATCTGGAATAATTAATCCTATAGTATTAGATTTTTTACCAGCAAGTCTCCTAGCAACATCATTAGGAGTATAATTTAACATCTTCATTGCATTAATAATATTTTCTTCTGTTTCCTTGCTTACATATCCTTTTTTATTTATCACTCTAGATACTGTAGCAACTGATACTCCTGCAAGTTTGCTTACATCTCTTATAGTAGCTATGCTAATCACCTCTTGACCTTTAATTATTCAATAATTATAGCATAAATATAATAGTCTATAATAGATTTATCAAATACTATTACTTCCTTCCTAAGTGAGCTATATTATTAGCATGGTCACCTATTCTCTCTAAATTACTTATAATATCTAAGAAAATAACGCTTGAATCTGCTGAACAAGCTTTTTCATTTAATCTTCTTATATTACTTTCTCTAAGTTTCTTTTCTAGTGAATCAATTTCTTCTTCAACTATTTCAATTTCCTTATTATCTAATTGTCCCTTATTTTTATAATGATCTATAGCTATTTCTATAGACTTTACTGTCTTATCAAAAATTAAAGATAGCTCCTGCTTAGCTTCATCGCCAAGATGTATATTCTTATTCATCTTTTCCATAGCTAAATCAGCTATATTTTCTGCATGATCTCCAATTCTTTCTATATCATTTATTACATGATAAGTGGAACTAAATAACTTTATATCATCTTCCGGAAGATCTAACTGAGATAACTCTACTAAATAATCTGTTATATCTCTTTCTAGAACATTAATTATTTTTTCATTTTTATAGACCTTATCGATTGACTCTTGACTATTTTCAGTAAATGCTTTCATTGATAGAATAACATTCTCCTTTGCCTTTTCAGCCATTCTCAGTGTTTCCTTTAATACTTGTCCATTTGCTATTACCGGTGTATCTAATAATTGCTTATCTAGATATATAGCACCTTCTTTTTCTATTTCCCCATCTCCAGGAAGTATCCTATTTACGATTTTAACTAAAAATAAAGATAAAGGAAGTAAAACAACTGTTACAGTTACATTAAAAATAGTATGTGCATTAGCAACTTGTCTAGCTACATTTACGTCTGTTTTTTCAACTAAGTCTATAAATGGTCCTATAAATGGGAAGAAAAGTATTGCTCCTATAGTATTAAAAAGTAAATGTATTAATGCAGCTTTTTTAGCTGTCCTATTTGCTCCTAATGAAGCTAATATTGCTGTAACGCATGTCCCAATATTACATCCTAATATTACTGGAAATGCTAGTCTCATATCTATTGCTCCAGTAGTTGCTAAGGCTACTAATATACCTGTAGTAGCTGATGAGCTTTGCACTACAGCTGTCATGCCAAGACCTGCAAGTAAGCCTAATAAACTATTATTAGCTACTACTAATACAAACTGTTGAAACCAACTAGCTTCTGCAACTGGCTTCATTGCTGTAGACATAGTTCCCATTCCTAAAAATAGTATTCCAAAGCCTAATGCTATACTTGCTATATCTCTAACTTTCTTTTTCTTTGCAACAAGTAAAACTATAGCTCCTACTCCGATAAATATTGGAGCAATTGCATCTAAATTAAAAGATACCATTTGTGCTGTTATAGTAGTTCCTATATTAGCACCCATAATTACACCGGCAGCTTGTATTAACGACATTAACCCTGCATTAACAAAACTTACAACCATTACAGTTGTGGCACTTGAGCTTTGAATTATAGCAGTAACTGCCGCACCTACTAATACAGCTATGTATTTGTTACTAGTTAACTTTTCTAATATTGATTTTAATCCTTCTCCAGCAGCGTTCTCTAAACCATCGCCCATTAGTTTCATTCCATACAAAAATAAGCCTAATCCACCAATCAGGCCAGTTAAAACAGAAAAACCATCCATAGAAAAAATCTCCTCATTATATTTATTATTGTTATTTTTGGATAATATTGTACTACCAAAATAAATATACAACTATTATACATAGTTGTAAATATGTAATTTCTATATATAAAAAATAATTATATAAAAAAACTATATGATATTAACATTTTATTTATTTTTTTGTCACAATACTGTCATATTATTGAGGTATTATATATTTGTAAAGTAGTTAAAGCATTATTATTTACCCCTAAAACCATCTAATGGTCCCTAGATTAAGTATTTCCCCAAAGTAACTTAATCTAGGGTTTTTTCCTGTTTAAAATTAGTTTTTCTCATCCTTCAATCTCTTTATCTCATCAGAAGCTCTTTTCCTATCTAGCTTCTCAAATAAAGGATCTATGTTAGAAATTTCACCTTCTTTTTTCTCTATATAACTCCAAATTGGCTCATCTAAACTTAAAGCTACTCTTAACTTTTCACAAGTCATTGGAATAAATGGTTCTAAAAGATTAGTTAAATTCGCTATAACCTGCAAAGCCTCATAAATATTCTTTTCTTTACTATCATATTCTCTATTAGTTTTCTTTATAAAATTCATAATATCTATAAGTGCATTTTTAAAGTGTCCTTCTTCGATATAATCCCCAATATCGAAATATAAATTTAGAATTTCATCTTTAAGCTCTCTAGATATTATTCCTTTTGGTACATTTGACTTATAATTTTCTTCAATTTCATTTAATACTTTTTTTGTGAAGCTTGAAAAGTTATTTACTAAATCTCTATTAGAAACATTAATAAAGTCTCTCCACGTAAAGTCTGTATCTTTTACTTCAGGCGAGTTTAATGTTAAATAATACCTAAATTCATCTACATTATAATTTTCCACAATATAATCTGCCCATATTGCCCAATTCTTAACTGATGAGAAGTTCTTCCCTTCTAGTTTTAAATACTCACTTGAAATTACTCTTAAATTAGGATTCTTCACTCCTAGACCCGCTAATATAGCTGGGAATATAACTGTGTGGAAAGGTATATTATCTTTTCCATGAACAAAGTAAACTCTTGAATCTTCTCCTTGCCAATAGTCCTTCCAATCTTCATCTTTGCCTTCTAAAGCCTTCATACTTGCTGTCAAATATCCCATAACAGCCTCAATCCATACGAATATCTTTTTATCTTCATAGCCTTCTAACGGAACATCTACCCCCCAGTTAAAATCTCTAGTAACTGCTTTATCTCTTAGTCCCTCATCTAAATATCTTTTTACAATATTTTGAGCATTTTCTCTCCATCCCTTTTGTCTTATTAAAAGTCTTCTAACATCATTTTCGAAGTTAGAGAGTGAGAAAAATAAATGCCTTGTTTCTTTTTCAATAGTTTCATTACCACATAGCTTACATCTTTTTTCTAAAAGATCTTCATAATCTATTAATTCAGAACAGTTTTCACACTGATCCTCAGAAACTAATTCCTTGCAATGAGGACATTTCCCCTCTACATATCTATCTGATAAAAATTCATTACAATTTTCACAATAAGTTTGTTCTATTACCTTGTCATATATATAACCTTTGTTATATAACTCTAAAATGAATTCCTTAACCTTCTCCTCATGATATTCTGAATGAGTCTTTTCAAAAATATCAAAAGAAAATCCAAGGCTATCAAAGCATTTCTTAAACTCATCATGATATTTAATTGTAGCTTCTAGCGGAGTTATCCCTTCATCTTTAGCCCTCATAGTTACTGGAGTACCATGACAGTCTGTCCCAGATAAAAATATAACTTCATCTCCCATAAGCCTATGATATCTAGCAATAATATCCCCTGGAATCCAAACAGCTATTCTTCCTAAATGTAATGGTCCATTAGCGTATGGCCATGCATTACCTACTATTATGTTCATAAAACCCCCCCTTATAATAATTTGAATAATGAAAGAATTAAAAAATGAATAATAAGAAAACTCAGCTTAAAGCTGAGTTTTCTTGTAAATACTTAATAATTCAGTTATAGCTGAATTACTCCCTCAATTCTTTAATTTTTAATTCCTTAATTCCTTAATTCTTTCATTTCTTCATTCTTTAATTTTTTATTTCTATCTAACTACGCTTCCTGTTGGTAGTTCTCCTGGATTTACTACTTTTAATAAGCTATCATCATCTGTTGATGCAGCAAGTATCATTCCTTGTGATAGTTCTCCTCTTAATGTAACAGGTTTTAAGTTAGCTACTAGAACTACATACTTTCCAACTAATTCTTCTGGTTTGTAGTATTGAGCTATTCCTGAAATTACTTGTCTTTCTTCTCCATTTAAATCTATCTTTAACTTAAGTAATTTTTTAGCCTTTTTAACTGGTTCACAAGCTAAAACTTTTACTACTCTTAAATCTATTTTTTCAAAATCTTCAATTGTGATTTCTTCTTTAATTGGCGTTATTTCTCTTTTTTCTTCTTTTTTATTAGCAGCTAATTGTGCTTCTCTTAAAGCTTCTAATTCTGCAAGCTTTTTATCAACATCTATTCTTGGGAATAAAGCTTCACCCTTTTGAACCTTAGTTCCTACTACTGTTCCATCAAAACTATTTAATGATTCAAAAGTAATATTTTCAGTATTTATTTGCTCATTTATCTTCTTGCTTGTATCTGGTAAGAATGCAGATAATAAAACTGAAGCAAATCTTAAACTTTCTACTAAGTTATATAAAACTGTTCCAAGTCTTTCTTTCTTTTCTTCATCCTTAGCTAATATCCATGGAGTTGTTTCATCTATATATTTATTAGCTCTTCCTACTAAATCAAATATATATTCTAAAGCTTCTGGAATTCTTAAGTGATCTATTGCATCATTAACCTTCTTTGGAGTTTCTAAAGCTAAATTAATTAATTCATCATCAATAGCTTCTTTCACATTATTATTTGGAATTACTCCATCAAAGTACTTTTCAATCATAGCAACAGTTCTAGATAATAAGTTTCCTAAGTCATTACAAAGGTCAGAGTTTATCTTCTTTATAAAGATTTCATTATTAAATAATCCATCTGCTCCAAATGGAATTTCTCTTAATAAGTAGTATCTAACTGCATCTACTCCAAAGCTTTCAACTAATGCTACTGGATCAACTACATTACCTTTAGACTTAGACATCTTACCGCCATCAACAAGTAACCATCCATGTCCAAATACTTGCTTAGGTAATGGTAAATCTAAAGCCATTAACATGATTGGCCAATAAATAGTGTGGAATCTTAAAATATCCTTACCTATTAAATGAACATCTGCTGGCCAGTACTTTTTATATAATTCATCATTATCACTTCCATAACCTAGCGCACTAATATAGTTTGATAATGCATCAATCCATACATATACTACGTGTCCTTCATCGAAAGTTACTGGAATTCCCCAGTCAAAGCTTGTTCTTGAAACACATAAATCTTGTAATCCTGGCTTTAAGAAGTTATTAACCATTTCATTTTTTCTTGATTCAGGTTGAATAAATTCTGGATGAGCTTCTATATGAGCCATTAATTTATCTGCATAATTACTCATTTTAAAGAAGTAAGCTTCTTCCTTTGATGTTTCAACTGGTCTTCCGCAGTCTGGACAATTCCCATTAACTAATTGTGTTTCAGTCCAGAAAGATTCACAAGGTGTACAATATAAACCTTCATAAGAAGACTTATATATATCTCCCTTTTCATATAACTTCTTAAATATATCTTGAACAGCCTTCATATGATAATCATCAGTAGTTCTAATGAACTTATCATAGCTAATATTCATCATCTTCCATAAATCTTTAATTCCTGTTACTATTTCATCTACATGCTCTTTAGGAGTTATTCCCTTCTCCTCAGCTATTCTTTGAATTTTTTGTCCATGCTCATCTGTTCCTGTTAGAAACATTACATCATATCCTGTTAATCTCTTATATCTAGCAAGAGCATCTGCTGCTACTGTTGTATAAGTATTTCCAATATGAAGTTTAGTTGATGGATAATAAATTGGTGTAGTGATGTAATATGGTTTTTTACACATATCATTATTCCTCCCTAGTTTTAGTTTTCATTATAAAAAGTGGTTCTGTATATATGTTGCAATATAATAATTTGCAATACTATAATTTTGTACAATTAAAAGATAATACTAATACCTAAATAAAATATCACATATTAAAATCATATATACTATTTAAATTCTTTATATTTCACCATATATTAAAAAAAGTCCCTATATAGGTATTAAGACCTATATAGAGACGTAATATACGCGTTACCACTCTAGTTTATATTTATTTCACAATAAATATCTCAGTAGGTGACAATAATCACCTTGCAATATAACGGTTGCTCCCGTACTTCTCTAGCATAAGCTCAAGAAATATGCTCCAAGGCCATCTTCATCAGGTATCTTGACGCTAGCTTTCACCTACCCTAGCTCTCTAAAGACAAGACTTTCCTAACTACTCTTCTCTTCATTGCATTTTTAATCATTGTTATTATAATCATATTCTATATTAAATTTACTGTCAATTATTTTATCATTAATACTATTCACTTTTATTATATCAATAAAACATTTTATTATCGTATATTTAAATTAAGAATAGTAATTTAAATTCATAATACCATAATAATATTCATTATATAGTTTGTTATTATATAATGAATTTATATTAAAGGAATCGTTATCTTCATCATTTTTAATTGTTATAGGAGCAATTTTTCTAATTAATATCCCTGAGATTAATGAATTTTTCAAATTTAGAAATTCTACTTCTCTATTATCATAGAATATCTAGATAAAACAAATAATAAAAAACTAAAGAAAGCTACTATGCGGAAACATCTTTTACGTATAGTAGCTTTTTAAATATATCTATATTAAATTATTTTTCTTAAAGCTAGAATATATTCCATCATTACCAGCTTCATACGTTACTTCTTTAGCTATTTTTATTAACTCTGGTTTTGCATTCCTCATTGCTACACAATGATTAACAGTTTTAAACATACTTATATCATTTTCACCATCGCCATAAGCTAATGTATTAATCCTATCTATATTTAAATATTCAATAACACAATTAATAGCTGTTGATTTATTTATCCCTTTAATACCAACTTCCCCACTGTCTCTTCCAAACTGTGGTACAGTATTACGATATACTTCTAACTCTTCTTTAAATTCATCAAATATATCTTCATAAGGATGTCCATTACTAATAAATGAAACCTTATTTACATTATTATAATCCACTGATTTATTATGGTACTTATCTAGTATTTCACAAAACCAATTCATTTCATTCTTTGCTTCATTATATTCCTTACTATTTTTTTCAAGCCCCTTAGTGGCTTGTGCTAAAATAACATCTCTACAATTTTTACTCCCGAATAATCCATCGTTTGATTCAATATAGTACGCAATGTAATGATTATCAAAATACTCTAATAGGCTTACTACATGTTTCGCAGGCATTTTTTCGTGAATTACTATCTCGTTATTAATTTCTATATATCCACCACCAGCACAAATCATACCATCAAACCCAATCGATGATATATCTTCAGTTATTTCTGGTTTTGATCTACCAGTACAAATATATACCAAATGTCCATTATCTCTAGATTTCTGAATTGCGTCCCTTGCGGATATTGGTACCTCACCAGCTGAATCGCAAAGTGTTCCATCAACATCTATGAAAATCAACTTTCTACTCATTTACACACTCCTAAAAACTATTCACCTAAGTTTTTACCATTCGATTTAATTACTTCTTTGTACCAATAGAATGAATCCTTAGGTATACGCTTCAAAGTTCCATTTCCTTCATCATCTTGATCAACATAGATAAATCCATAACGTTTACTCATCTGAGATGTTCCACAACTAATTAAGTCAATGCAGCCCCAAGTAGTATATCCCATAATTTCTACACCATCTTTAATTGCTTCTTTCATAGCTATTATATGCTTTCTAATATACTCAATACGATACAGATCATGAATCTTCTTGTCTTCAGTTAATACATCTTTTGCGCCTAACCCATTTTCAGCTACAAACAATGGTAATTGATAACGATCATATAATTTAAGTAATGAAATACGTAATCCAGTTGGATCAATTGGCCAGTCCCATTCAGAAAGCTCTAAATATTCATTTTTAATTGCACTATCAAAAGTACCTGCTACAGCAGTAGCATCCTCACGCGCTTCTGCCACATGAGACATATAGTAACTAATTGCAACAAAATCAATTGTTCCTTCAGCAAGAATTTGCTCATCATCTTTGTCCATTTTAATATTAATATTATTATCCGCAAAGAAACGAATCATATATGTTGGATATTTTCCTCTTGCTTGTACATCAGGATAGAACATATTTAATTGATTAGCCTTTAATGCTTGTAACTGATCCTCTGGTTTAGCTGTTCTTGCATATGATTCAATTTGATTTATCATACAACCAACTTTAGCATTTGGTGCAATTTCTCTCGCTGCTCTTACTACTAAAGCACTTGCTACAAATTGATTATGAACAGCTTGATATCCTTCCTGCATTTTATTTTCAACTACATCTCCTAAAATACCAGCCCCAGTATAAATACTATGCAAAGACATATTCATTTCATTGAACGTGATCCAATACTTCACCTTATTCTTATATCTAGAAAGCAATACTCTAGCATACTTTTCAAATAGCATTATTAATTCACGGCTTTTCCAGCCATTATATTTTTGTACTAATGTAATTGGCATTTCATAATGAGACATAGTAACTAATGGTTCAATCCCATATTTAGCTAACTCATCAAATACGCTATCATAAAAGGCTAATCCTTCCTCGTTTGGTTTCTTTTCTAATCCAGTTGGGAAAATTCTTGCCCAAGAAATTGATAAACGGAATACTTTAAATCCCATTTCTGCAAATAAAGCAATGTCCTCTTTGTATCGATGGTAAAAATCTATTCCCCAACGTTTTGGAAACTTATATTTTTCTGGATAAGTCAAATACTCTTCTAACTCCTTAGATGTTACATTAAAGGTAAAGTTATCAACTTTTCCTGATGCATATGGATCTTTATAGGCAGCCATATCTGAAGTAGATAATCCTTTCCCTCCTTCATTGAATGCTCCTTCAATTTGGTTAGCAGCAGTAGCTCCTCCCCATAAAAATCCCTCTGGGAAACCAATTCTTAATTCTTCCATATCTATTATCCTCCTAAAATCTTATTTTCTTATAGTTAATAATTTTTCTGTAAAATCTGTATAATAAGGAATCTTTTCACTAAAATTAATGTTTACATTTGGAAACTTATCATTATTGGTTACTACTATGGGTGATATTAAATTTAAACCTGCTTCTTCAATTAAATTCATGTCGAATTCTATCAATTCATCTCCAATATTTACTTCTTGTCCCACATTAACTTTCAATGTAAAACCTTTTCCATTTAGATTAACAGTATCTATTCCAATATGAATAAGTAATTCAATTCCTTCGTTAGATGTTAACCCAATTGCATGTTGAGTTGGTATTATAGTTGTAATTTTTCCTTTAAAAGGAGATTTCATAATACCGATTGAAGGTATAATAGCTACACCTTTACCAACTAATCCATCTGCAAAAGTTGAATCTGGAACTTCTGAAAGTGGCACTACTTTTCCTGCCATAGGTGATAATATCTCTATAGAATCAATGCTATTTTTATTATTTTCTAAATTTAATGTATTTTCCTTTTCTCCATTTTCAAATTTAAACATCATTGTTACTAAGAATGATATTACAAAACTTAAGGTTATTCCTATTAATGCAAACATAAAGTTATTAGTACCCTCTTGAATATATGAAGGTAGTGCTGTAATTCCAGGAAGTGAAAATGAAAATGCTTTAACAACAAATGTTCCAAATATACCACCACCAATAGCTCCTCCTATTAATGCTGCATAGAAAGGTTTCTTTAGTTTTAAAGTTACTCCATAAATAGCTGGTTCAGTTATTCCAAATACTGCTGAAATACCTGTTGAAGTAGCTAATGATTTCATTTTTTTATCTTTACTTTTTATTGCTACTGCAAAGGTTGCTCCTGCTTGTGCCAAATTACTGACTAAATTCATTGGAAGCAATACGATATCATATCCTAAGCTACCTAAGCTTGCAAATGCAGCTGGGAAGAAAGCGTAATGCATACCTGTAATTACAATTAAAGGCATCAATCCACCAAGTAACATTCCTGCAAATGGTCCTGCTACATTAAATAAACCTGAAAAGAATCTTTCTACATATACACCAACATAATTTCCTAATGGTGCGATAAATATTAAAACTAATGTAGACGTAATCAATAAAACAAGTAAAGGTGTAACTATTATTTTAAAAAGGCTAGGTACAAATTTATCTATTACCTTATAAATATAACTTAATAGCCATACCCCTAAAATAATAGGAATAACTGTAGAGCTGTAGTTAATCATTGGAATACTTAATCCTAAGAAACTTAAAGAAGCTACTTCTCCAGATGCTGCATAATTAATAATAGTTGGATACATAATTACCCCTGCAATGGTTACTGCTAAAAATTCATTTGTTTTGAATTTTTTAGCTGCTGAAAAAGCAACTAAAAACGGTAAAAAGTAAAATGGTGCATCTGCAATCATACTTAAAACTGCATATTCTGAATTAGATTCTGAAATTAATTTTAAAGCTGTTAATAACGCCATAACTCCCTTTAATAAACCTGCACCTACTATTGCTGGCAAAATAGGGGTAAATATTCCTGAAATAGTATCAAAAATGATATCAATTACATTTTTTCTCTTCTTCTCTCCTGTAGTATTTATAGCACGTTCTTGTCCTAGTTCATTGCTAACTGCTTCAAAGACTTCTGCAACCTTGTTACCTATGATAACTTGGAATTGACCACTTTGAAACTGTGCACCCATTACACCTTCCATACCTTTAATCTTTTCAATATTTACCTTTTTCTCATCCATTACATTAAAGCGTAATCGTGTAATGCAATGCCAGCTCTGAGAAATGTTTTCTTTTCCACCCATTTCAATAATAATCTTTTTGGCTAGCTCAACTTTATTCATTATTTATCCTCCTTTATTTTTCAGTCTATTACTTACCTTTTTAATTTACTTCTTTGATTTTATATTAGCATAAAAAAAACATAGAAAGGCCTTCAACATATGCAGGGCTTTTCTATGTTTAGAATTATTTTCACTTTTTGAAAACGGATTCATTCTATGCTTTCAATTGTATTTTTGATAATATCTATTAATTAATATTTCTGTAAATAGATGTAATTTATATCTTCCTTCTGTTGCACTCTTATAACTTCCAAGATAACTAACATAGTCACATTGAGATGCCATTTTCAAAGCTGGATTTTGAGTAACAAGTACAATTTTACCTCCTCTTTCTTTAAGAGAATAAAAAACTTGCGACTTCTGTCTTAAATAGTTTCCATCCACCGAAAAAATAATAGCTAAGCTATTTTCATCTGTCTGTTTCGCTAATCTCTCTTGACTGATTTCCTGGGATGCAAAGTTAACATACTTACCTAAATCAAAAAGATTATACTGTAGATGTTGTATAAAATAACCTGATAAGTGAAATCCAAAGAAATATACCTCTTTATAGTCATGTATCATACTGATCAAATTATCAATTTCATTTAAATTAAGCTTATCTACAAATTCCTTTAATGAAACATTAATTGAATTTACAAGGTTCGATAAAACTTCCTTATCATTTTTAGAGTTAAAATATATATTTTTTACATTATCTGAGAGTATCTCTGTTCCAAGGTTTTTTCTTTCTACACATTTCGTCTTGAATTCATTAAAATTACTATATCCTAGTTTTTTAACAAATCTACTTATAGTTGAAGGAGATGTATAACACATATCCGCCAATTGTAAAATAGTTATATCTTCCATTCCTCTTTGTATATTTTCTAATATCACTCTTGCTATAGTAGTATAAGTAACATCTTCACTTTCAGCATTCACTATAATTTGAAGCTGTTTTATTATATCCTGAATCATTATATTCACCCTCACCCTTTGTATACTCATTTATATTTATATAAGTGAGTATACTCGTTTCCTTTTATCCCTTATTATCATTTTATTATATCTTAGCTGAAATATAAACTTAATTATATGTTTTACTAAAAGTATAAACTTAATTATTTACTCTATAATTTTTCTATACACTTCTTATTTAGTTTAAGCTTCCATTTTCTTTTTAATAAGCATGTCTATCAACATTTTTGTTAGACCCACCATAAATAAGCTAAATAATAATACAAATGTAAAAGATCCCTCTCCAAACAAGAATAAACTTATAGCATTAACTATAAATAGTAAAGTTCCTGTTGCTCCAAAAAGTTTAGCTGCTACTTTATTACAATATTCAAAAGATGCTTTATCTTTATCAGCATGAATACTCTTATAACTAATCTTATTTTCTTTATATTTAGTTGAATTACTTTCATATAATCCTCCTAAAACAAATAGTATTACTGGTATTGCTTCTGCAATCAATAAATATATCCAAAAACTCATATAAATCTTATCCTTTCACTTTAATTAAATGATAATAACATTATTAAAATAATTTTATACCACTTATTTCTATATTAGCAACCTACTTTATAAGAAAATCACTATAAAATCTATGATATAATGTAAAAAAAGATTGGAGTTGATACTGTGAAAAATATTGAATTTCCTTCTATGGGTTCTAGAAATATTAAAACAGGACTTGCTGTTTTGATTTGTCTTCTATTCTGGCAGAATTCACTTTTTGCACCAATAGCAGCTGTAATCTGCATGCAAGATACTGTAGAAAACTCTCTTAAAATAGGTAGAAACAGATTAATCGGAACATTGTTAGGTGGTATATTAGGACTAATTTTGCTTACTGCAATTGACTTTTTCTCATTAAAACCTATTCTTCCATTAGTTACTGCCATTGGAGTTATTTTAATAATTTATTCATGTAATGTTATAAAAAAACCTGCAGCATGTTCAATTGCATCAATCGTATTAATAGGTATCCTTATATCAAATGGTTATGATGATCCACTTATGTATTCTATTAGAAGAACTATAGAAACTGCTTTTGGAGTGGTTATAGCGATTCTTATTAATATGTATATCCATCCTCCAAAAGAGAAAAAAATTAGATAAATTAAACTAACTAAAGATAAGGAGATACTCTATGAAAATTACTTTCCCAAAAATCGGACTAAGAACAATTAAGACTGCTATTGCAGTATTTTTATGCTTATTACTTTTCCCAAGCGAGCCGTTTTTTGCTTGTATGACTTCTGTTTTTTGCGTTCAAGATACAGTTTCTAATTCTATAAATATGGCTATAAATAGGGGTCTTGGAACTATACTTGGTGCTATTATCGGACTAACCTTCTTAATACTATGTAGATTTTTCACATTTGAAATTGATATATATCCTATTAGTAAGCTTTTAGTTTATATAACTATCGGTTTAGGAATAATTGTAGTTATATATATTTGTAATTTAATAAAAAAACCTGGTGCTATAAACATTTCCTGTATAGCATTCCTAGCTGTAACTACAGCTCATGCTTTTACCGATCCAATTTTCTATGCTGCTAATAGAACTATAGAAACTCTTTTTGGTATATTCATAGGACTTTTAGTTAATAAATTTATTTTGCCACCAGATTCAAATAAAGCATAATTGTTAATGGAGCTGCCTTTATGACAGCTCCATAATTCTATATTTTAATTTCCTTATATACTTCTAGTTTCATGCTTTAGGAAATCTTTTTCTTCTTCATTTAAGTAAGGACTTAATTTTTCAAAAACAGTTTCATGATAATCATTTAGCCATTTCTTTTCTTCAGGAGAAAGTAGCTCTACATTTACACCATTTAAGTCTATAGGACAATAGGATATTGTTCTAAATTTATAGAATTCACCAAATTCTTCTGACTTCACATCTTCCACTACTAATAATGTGTTTTCTGTTCTTATTCCGTGCTTACCTTCTTTATATACTCCTGGCTCATTAGTTAATATCATTCCTGGTTCTAATACAGTTGAATTACCTTCAACTCTAATTCCTTGTGGTCCTTCATGAACATTTAAGAAGAATCCAACTCCATGACCTGTTCCACATTTATAGTCTATTCCACGATCCCATAAAGGCCTTCTTGCAAGTATATCTAGGTTAACACCTGTAGCCCCTCTTAAAAATTTAGCTGAAGATAATGCTATATGGCCTTTTAATACTAATGTATAATCTGTTTTTTCCTCTTCTGTAATTGGTCCTAATATAAATGTTCTTGTTATATCAGTAGTTCCATCTAAGTATTGTGCACCTGAATCTACAAGGAACATTCCTTCTTTTTTTAACTCATATTCACTTTCCTTTGTAGCACTATAATGCATCATTGCTGCATGATCTTTGTATCCTGCTATAGTTCCAAAGCTATCTCCCTTATAATTTTCCCCCATAGCTCTAATCGCAGTTAATTTATCACTAGCAGATGTTTCTGTTATTTTTTCTTTTCCTATATTTTCTTTTAGCCATTTAATAAATTTAACCATGGCTACCCCATCTCTTACTTGAGAAACTTCCCAATTAGCTATTTCAGTGCTGTTTTTTATAGCTTTTAACTTTGTAGTAATATTCATTTCTTTTATAACTTCAACTTTTTTATCTAAAACTGTAAATAACTTAGCATTAACCTTACCTGAATCAATTAAAGTTTTTCCTTTTATAAGCTGAACATCTTTTTCTACATCACTATATTCTGCTATTTCAAATCCTTCTTTGTTTAATGCAGCTTTAGTTTCAGCATCTACTTTTTCTCCATTTATATAAAGGATTGCACTATCTAGTTTTATTATTACATATGAAAGTGCAACTGGATTAAAGTCAATATCATTACCTCTTATATTACATAACCAAGCTATATCATCTAATGATGAAAGTATATAATTTTCAGCTGATACTTCCTTCATATGATTTCTTACTTCTTCTAACTTTTCTTTAGCAGATTTTCCTGCATATTTAACATCATGTATAAAGATTTTATTCTTAGGAAGCTCGCTTCTTGTGTCCCAAATCTTATTTAATAAATCTTTATTCATATTTATAGTAAAATTATTTTCATTAGCTATTCTTAAATATCCTTCATATTGATCTACAGAAAAAACACTTCCATCAAAACCTAATACTTCTCCTGAAGCAACATTCTTTTTAAGCCATTCTTCAATACTTGGATATCCTGGAGTTCTCATTTTCATAAGAGAAATTCCACTGCCCTTTAATTGACTATCTGCTTGAATGAAATATCTTCCATCTGTCCATAAATACGCTTCCTTTAATCCAACTAAAAGAGTACCTGCTGAACCTGTAAATCCAGATACAAACTCTCTTCCCTTAAAATAATTAGCTACATATTCACTTTGATGGGCATCACTACTTGGAATAATATAATAATCTATATTTTCTGACTTCATTACTTCTCTAAGTTTTTCTAAATTGCTCATACTTTTTCCTCCTTATTTTATCTATCTAAGTATTATTATACCAATACAGATAAATATAATCCATAAAAGAAACCTTAATGATTTATTACTATAATTCCATTACCAAATACTCTTTAATTTTATAATCAAATTTAAAATACAAAAACTCAGCAAAAGCTGAGTTTCATACTTAATTGTTAATTATTAATTTCTAATTGTTAATTGTCAATCAGTTTTCCATGTACTATTAACCTTTCTTCTTCAGTAACATTAGTACATGTGGTTAGTGTTATTATTTTGCCTTTATCTATATCTTTAACAGCAAAACTAAAAAATGATTTGCTTATTGCTTCATTTATATAATTACTATAATCTTCATCATTGTTAAACTTAGCTTTATAGGATTCGAGAGTAGCATCTTCTATATAAACTGAAAATATTTCATACTCCAAAGTCTTCCTTATTTCCACAAATCATCTTATATATCTATAATTACCATATTGTCATGCTGATTATATTATATACGTTTAATAAAATTAAAGCCAATACTACAATATTAAATACTTTCAAAATAACTACTTATGAAATATCCTTAAGTATAATCTTAATTAAAGGATTTAATAAAACTATAGTTATAAGTGTAGCATTGATCAAATTTCCCATATTCATTCCAAAGATTACGCATCTATAAGAAAAAAATGCTATTACAAACATCAAGCATGCTTTTATAATATATTTAAAGTTATTTAAGTAGAATCCCTTTCTAACATAAATATAATAACATATATATGCACCACCTGATATTAAATACAATAATCCACTAAGAACATCTCCTTGTGAAAAACCTGAACTTGAACTCAATACTCTAATACCCTGTAGTAAACATGTAACTCCTGATAATAACCCCATTATTACTGTTGTAAAAGTCAAACATATCTTAGATATAATTCCTATATCTTCACTTTTCCAGAAAGGTAAAGCCCTAATTAAATCTCCGTTCACTTGTAACCTCCAATAACATTTTAAACATTTAATACAATATATTATAATTATAGACTATTTTTATAAAACTTCAAAATTATTACTTATATTAACATTTTAATTACTACTTTATTCATAAAATAAATATACGTTAAATAAGTAACTGTTACAAAACTTTGCCGAAAATAAAAAAGAAACTCAGCTTCTGCTGAGTTTCACCATAAATTTCAATTATTAATTGCTATCCATTACTTGAAGCAACTTATTTGCTTTCCTCTACTTTTTTACCTAATATCTGAACTCCTAAGAATGTTGCAAGTAAAGCTATTGGTAATACTATGTACCATTTAACTCCAAATCCTGCAGGTATATATCCAAATACTATAGTTATTCCAGCTACAAATAATGCATACCACATTTGAGTATTAACGTGAGCTATATGGTTACATCCTGCTCCCATAGATGAAAGAATAGTTGTATCTGAAATTGGAGAACAGTGGTCCCCAAAAATTGCTCCAGTTAAAACTGCGCTTGTACTAACTATTACAAATCCCATATCTGGATTCATAGAATAAGCTAGTGGTATAGCTAAAGGCATTAATATTCCCATTGTTCCATAAGCTGTTCCTGTTGCAAAGGAAATTATAGAGCCTAAAATAAATATTATTGTTGGAAGAAGGAAGTTTGGTAATGATCCTGATAACATATTAACTAAATATTTTGCTGTTCCTAAATCCTTAATTACTGAGCTTAATGACCATGCTAGTAATAATATTACTCCAGTTATTAATAAAGGTTTCATTCCATCTATCCAAGTATCTATAGCTTCTGAAAGAGTAAATATCTTTTTATAAACTCCCATTACAATTGCTACTATACTTGCAATTAATGCTGATTGGAATAATGCAACAGATGCATCAGATGCACTGAACGCTTCTTGTATAGCTTTAAATGACATTGGAGAATTAGTCATTATTTGTTGAACTGCTACATTATCTCCAGCCATAATTGAAGAATAGCCACTGTAATAGAAACAAATTAATGCTGTTACTACTAATACTCCTATAGGTATTATTGCATTCCATATACTAAGCTTTATTCCTTCTTTAGGTTCAAGTTCTGAGTGGTCCATCTTTGAAGATTCATCAACAGACTCTTCTTTATGTAAGTCTGCTCTTCTTGCTGCAACTTCAGCCTTATACATAGGTCCAAAATCCTTAAGTAATAATGAAGTTATAAATACAAAGGCTAAAATTAAAATATTATAAAATCTATATGGGATAGTTTCTAAAAATACTCCAAAAGCATCAACTTCAATTCCAAGTCCATTACTAAATGCATCATTTATTAATCCAACCTCTAATCCTATCCAAGTTGATACTATTGCTAAACCTGCGATAGGAGCTGCTGTTGCATCTATTATAAAAGCTAGTCTCTCTCTTGAAATTTTCATTTTATCAGCAACCGGCTTCATTATAGGTCCAACTATTAATGAATTTGCATAATCATCAAAGAAAACTGCAAGTCCAAGTAAAAGTGTAACTAGTTGTGTACTTTTTGCAGTCTTAGCTTTTCTTGCTAAAGCCTCAGCAACTGCTTTTGCACCACCCATTTTTGCTACTAGGTGAATAACTCCACCAATAACTAGCACTTGAAGTATTATTCCAGCATTCCAAGGATCAGCTAGTGAGTTTAGAGCTCTAGATACAAAATCTAAAAATGCTTGAATTAAAGCACCAACAAATGAATGATCAACTAAACTAACTAAAAATGTACCTGCTAAGGTTCCTACAAATAATGAAATAATAACATTCTTAGTTATAAAAGCTAATACTATAGCTATTATTGGTGGTATTAATGTTAAAAATCCATAATGTTCTGCATTAGATGTTGCAATATCAACTTCAGATGCAAATACAACTGATGTTGATAATAAAACCATCATCATTGTCATAATAATAATTCTAAAATTTCTTTTCTTCTTCATATTGTTCCCCCCTGTTATAAGTGTAAATAACTAAAAGGTAGAATCTAAAAAGGTGAAATACCAAGTTTAGCTTATACTAATTATAGTCTTAGTCAAAGCTACACCAGATATTCCACCTTTTATTATTTAAACAAATTTAAATTCTTTTTAAAAAGTAAAATTCTCTAATGATAGCTCTCCACAAAATAAACTTTGTGACAGTGTCATATATATTATATATAACCCCAGTGACATGATATTAAAGCATTAATCATACACTTCGGCAATATTCCCTTTCCTATTAACTCATCGTGCTTACCTCATTAATAGTACTCTTTAATACTGCACCTCTACCTCGTTATTATTTACATTCGATTTTCATATGTATTATACATTCTTAACACTAATTTTACAACCATATCCAAGTTAAATTATAGTAGTTATTCTTATAATTATACTCATTTACTCTTAATTACTGTATGATATGACTATTTTACTATAGTAGTGACTATAAAGGTGCTGTCGCACAATGAAAAACTCCCGAAGAAATTTTGAAAAGAAGTTAATTTTAGTAATCCTGTAAGAATTACATCAATAATTCTTCATTTTTAATTTTTAATCCTTAATTTAAGCTGCTTGTGCGACAGCCCCTTTATATTACACATAATCACAAAATAGTGTTATAATCTACATATTAATCTATCTCATCTTTGACCCTTTGTATATTACAACAGGTTTTTCGTACAGATGAATGATCCTCTCCTAAATATTTTACTCTAATCTTTAAAACTTTATCTAAATACTCCAAAGACTTTTCATTTTTATCTAATTTATAATAAAGTAACCCCAAAAGATTATAACAATCTGCTGTTCTTAAGTTATCCTCATCAAACACCTTTTTACACACTTCTAAAGCCTTTAGTATATTTTCCTCTGCATCTTCAAAACGCCCTAGTTCAATAAATACTGATGCAATTTCTTTTAAAGATAATGCTACATCTGGATGTATATCTCCGTATAATTCCCTCCTAATATCTAAAGCCTTCTCTTGATGCTTTAATGCTTCAAAGTAATTTTTTTCCTTTTCATAAAGGCACCCTAGATTACCTTCAACAACAGCTACAGTTCTTTTATTATTATCAATTGAATTTAATATTTCCAATGCTTTTAAGTAATATTCTTTCTGCATTTTAACATTATCTAATTTACTATAACCAAAGGCAATATTATTTAAAATAACGACCACATCACTATTTTTTTCTCCTAACTCTTCAATATAAATATCTAAAGCTCTTTTTGTATATTCAATTCCTTTTTCAACCCTATCTGTATTCATATATATATAACCAATATCATTAAGATTCTCCCCCTTACGTAAGGGAACATCCTTAAAGTTATTATCTATAAAATTATCTAAATCCTTAAATATCTTTAATGCATCATTATACTGATTAAGCTCACAGTAAATAGTACCTAGATTATTATAAATATTGAATACTACATCTCTATAATCTTCATTACATTTATCATTAAATAACTCTATTGTTTTATAACAAAATTCTAGTGCTTTATTATAATTTCCACTATTACTATATAAAAATGAAACATTATAATATAAATATCTATATACTTCTAAATCAATATCAATGTATTTTAATAAGTGCTCACCGTACTTAATCTTTAATGATTTTTCATTGTTAGTAGTATTTGAATCTATGTGTAAATAATCTACCAAATTATCTATAAAACTCTCAACTTCTTCATAGTTATAATCAATCTTCGTTCTTATTACATCTGCAATTACTGGATGAAGAGAAATTACATCACAATCATTTATCCTTACCCACCCTAAATCAATTAAATAATTAATATCTTCAAAGCTATCCAAATTACTCATTTCTTTGAACTTCTCTATATCTATTCCTATATGCGGTATAAAGCTAAGATCTATAAGTATTCTTTTTTGAATATAACTTGCTTTTGATAAATTAAATAAGGCATAGATATGTTCACTTATGTCCTTATTATTTAACTTAGAATCTTTTCTATGTTTTATTTTTTCCTTTGCTAAATTGGTAAGTCCTAAATTACTAAGCTTATTCAACATATCTACTGGCTTAATTCTACTCATCATCATTTGCTTAGCTACTAGCTCTACAGTCATTGTATGCCTACCTACAAGATTAATAATTTCTAATATAGCTACCTTATCTTTGTCATTCACTTCTTTTTTATAATAATTATAGAAAATATTATTTATTTTATTTACATCACTAATTTCCAATATATTCATTTGCTTATATCCAAGGCTACAAAAATCATTTCTTGTTGTAAAAATAAATTTAAAGTTACATCTAAGTAATTTATCAAGATATTCATCATCTTCTACATCGAAGTTATCAACTATAAATAAAATATCCTTATTAGATATGTCATGAAGTTTCTTCATTTTTCTTATAAAATAGTCATCATCTGATTCATTAATTCCTTTATTAAAATTACTTATTGGTACTTCACTATCGCTTATAATCATAGACTTAATTGAATCTGTATATCTTGCAAAGACAATGCTTGTAAAGATTTCATAATTATCTCTAGCGAAGTTTTTAACTATTTCACTCTTTCCTATACCGCCAATACCTCTTAAAAATAAAATATCTTCTTCATTTAATATAATGTTCTTTATTTCACTAAGTTCATTATCTCTTCCAACAAAATAAGATAATTCTTTAGGTAAATTTGTCTTTAAAAAACATCTACTAGATTCTGTAACATTTACTAACTTCTCTAATAACTTTTGTAATTCTTTAGTTGTGTGAAATCGCTTTATTGTAGACGAGGATAATGTTTTATGAAAAAGTTCTGTTAACAAAGTAAATGTCTCTGGATTTACATCCTTGAACAATCTATCTTCTTTGTTATAACTCCAAGTTGCATATATCCTTCTATCCATAAACTCAACATATCTTCCCATAATTCTATTAAATATAACGGCACCAATTGCGTAAATATCAGTTTCTTCTGAGATTCTTCTAAAATCATATTGAAGTTGCTCCGGTGCTGCCCACCTTTCAGAATAAGATAAATTTTCTATATCCCCTGATTGTATATTTGACTTTTCTTGTACACTATCAAAATCAAATAACATTATTAGCTCTTTACTTTCTGGAATAGTTAAGATATTTGCTGGTTTTATATCTAAATGTAAAAGTCCCATATCATGATACTTACCAACGGCCTTTGTTAAGGCTAATGCAGATTTTAAAACATCATTCACCGAATTAAATTCAGCTTTTTCATAAGTAACACCATTATTATAATTTATAACCATATATTTAGTGGAATTACCTTCAAATAGTCCTTGTACATTAGTAGTTATATTTACAAAACTTTCACTTAATTGAATATTTGCATGTCTTTTATATGCTTCTTCGAACCGGCTTAGTCCTTCTATAAAATTATTATTTTTATCATCTATAATTAAACTTCCATTAATATCTCTACCAACATTAGATTTAACAGGATAATATTCCTTCAATCTAACCATATGCTTACTACTTTGAACATCATAATAGTATGCATCATAAACTATACAGCTTGCCCCATATCCTACCACTTTAATTATATAAAATTCATACTCATACTTATTTCCTATGTTATCATAATTAAAAATATTAATTTTCTGACCTTCATTTAATTCTATTCTCAAAATCTTCCCCCTAAACTCCTATAAACTTTTAGTAATGCTATTTATATATTAAACAAATTATGACAAATTTCCTTCTATATGATAAAATTATCATAAATTTATTTAATTTATGAGGATATAATTATGGATAATATATTTACTGTTTTTAAAACTAATGGTGATTTTACCGAGCTAATGAATGATTCACTCTTAGAATTAGCCCTTGATGAAGATTCTTATGATTTAAAAGATACTATAAACTATTTGGATATCGCAAAAAATTTTAGACAATTCTCAGATGGATTAACGAATTTTATAAAAAATCATGGTTATAATGATGAACTGGATGATATACCTGCTAAAACTAATTTCCTCTATAAAAAGTTTTGTGATGAAGAAATAAAAATTAGTAAAGCAACAATAAAAAGCTGGTTTTTAGACTCTAGACCTGCATCCAACTCCTTAAGTAGGGAAAATATGTTTAAAGTTTGCTTTGCATTAGGCTTATCAAAAAATGAATCTGCCAAATTTTTTAGTGATGTTTACTTTGAAAAATATTTTAACTATAGAGATATAAATGAATTAATCTACTTTTACTCATTAAAAAAAGGATTGAATTATAAACAAGCTATATCTCTTATATCCGAAGCAAAAAAAATAATAGAAAGCGATATTTCATCTAAAAATAATAATACTATTTATACTAAAGAAATTGGTGAGCAAGTTAACAATATAAGCAAGGACTTAGAATTATTAGAATATATAGAAACTAATAAATATAACTTTAAAAAAAGCTCTACTTCTGCAATAAATATATTAAACAACCTAATTAATCAAGCAAAAAAGTTAGCCGTTGAAGAAAGTAATATGTTTTTTGATGAAGAAATAACTGAAAAAATGGATAAATCGTCTATCGACTTTCTAATATATATAATACATTATTTTAAAATCGAAGGAATATCCAAACTAAAGTCTTCATCACTATTGTCTAAGAATGGAAACTTCCAAAAAATAATTTTGAAAAACTATCCAACAAAAATAACCTTTTCTAATATATTCAATAATAAACATATAACCTTTGATATGTTAAGAAAATCATTAGTACTACTTAATTTTTATACTTTTTGGGCTACTATTGCTATAAATAAAGATGATTCACCTGATAATAGCATAGTATTTCTCCATGAAACTAATGATATGCTAATAGAAGCTGGAATGAATAGGCTCTATCCTGGGAATCCATTTGATTGGTTATTTTTATATTGTTCTAAAACATCTTATCCCCTTGATACCTTCAGAGAAATAATTTTAGAAATTTTAGATGATGATTTAGGTTAAGGATTTATCATCCTTAACCTCTCTTTAGCTATTCAGTCTTTCTAGGTACTCCAGCATCACTACGCTTCTTTCTCCAAGGTCCATCCTTTCTTCTTGTTCTTACCTTTCCTGCATTTGGACCTGTCTTAACAATTGGTCCCCCTGTTTCCTTTGGACTTGCCATAATAAAAACTCCTTTCAAATTTAATTATGTTAATTTTAATTTTTTGACTCCATATATTCTTCAGCTGCTCCGAATGCTGCTCCAACTCCCCCTCCAATGCCTGTTCCTATTGCAGTTCCACTAACTGCAGATGCGGTAGCTGTTGCTGCCAATGCTGCCATACCAATTGGTCCTGTAACAAATAAAGTTGTAGTAGCTGCCACTGTTGTAAAAGCTGCACCAATAAGTCCTCCTAATTCTGCCCCTTGTAATCCTCTTTCAAAAATCTTTCCAAATCCCATAATATTAACTCCTTTATCATTAAATTTTTATATAATGTTTTCTACATTTTTATAATAACAAGATAAAAATCCTATCTGTAAAAATGATTTTCATCTTATATGTACGTACTATCTACATTGCATCTAAATTAAGCTGAACACTTAATATGTTATCAATCCCCCTGATATCCTCTGCTGATAGAAGTTTCCCTACTCTAAGTATCTGTTCTTTAGATATAACTGATAACTGCTCTGCCATAGCTATGCTACCTGAATATGCAATATCATAATTTTCCTTTAGTTCATAATGTACAGGCAACTTATTTTTACTTCTTGATGTAAGCGGTATAACTAAAGTAGTCGTTGAGTATTTATTCCCTGCATTATTTTGAACCACAATTGCTGGTCTTACCCCTCGCTGACATGACCCTTCTCTAGTTGCTCCAAAATTGACCATAACTAAGTTTCCTCTTTTAATAAAATCTAACATTTTTATTACCTCCAAAATCATTTATTAACTTTATACTTTTATTATAATTTGCTAATTTCACTATCTGTAAAAATGATTTTTCGTTTTATGCTTCAATAATAAATAAAAAAATAAATGCCTATGGTTTTGTATCTAAACCCATAGGCATCTTATAACTCAGTCAATTTATTATTTTGATATTATATATTTACTTATAACATAGCCCTCAGTATCATACCTAAATGAGACTTTTCCAATCCCTATTCAATCATTTTAGATAGTTCATTTAAATCTGCACTAGTCCTGTACTCTTAATAGCATATTTATGTGATTGAAATTTGCCTCTAAGTTTATCCCAAATTTTATTTTCTCTTATCATCTTATTAAAATCACATATAACTTTTTGTACTTAAAATACACTAATATTAATCACTATAATCCCCATTTATTTATTAAGTATTCTAATTCTTATTTATTAGCATTACAATAATCATATTTAAATCATGAAACATTAATATGATCTTCCATGGAGCATTTTTAGGAGCTGGTATAATCTTTAAAGATGGAGAAAATAAAAAGCATGTTCAGTACCAAGCTGCGCACCATCAACTACTAGCTAGTGCTCTAGCAACTAAGCTTGCACATGAAATTGATCCAGACAATCAAATTGGATGCATGATTAATTCTGCATTAATATATCCAAGAAGATGTTCTCCAGAAGATATTTGGTATGCATTTAATAAAAATCGTGAAAGCTACTTCTTTACAGATGTCCAAGCTAATGGAGAATATCCAACCCATGTATTAACAATGTTAAAGAACGAAGGCTTCAGTCTTGAAACTGGCTCTGACGATTTTGAAATTCTTAAGAATAATACAGTAGATTTTATTGCCTTTTCTTATTATCATTCTAGTTGTATGAGTTCTAGATTAGAAGATAATATTCAAAAGGATGGAGCTGCCTTTGCAACTGTTAAAAACCCGTATTTAAAAGCAAGTGAGTGGGGATCTCAATTTGATCCACTAGGATTAAGATTAATTCTAAATATATTTAATGATCGCTATAAGAAACCAATGTTCATTGCAGAAAATGGGATAGGAGCAAATGACATTCCTAATGAAAATGGTGAGATTATAGATGATTATCGTATTGAGTATTTAAGAAGCCATATACAAGCCATGAAAGATGCAGTTGAACAAGATGGAGTCAACTTATTCGGCTATACGATGTGGGGATGTATTGATCTTGTTAGTGCTGGTACTGGAGAAATGAAAAAACGTTATGGATTTATTCATGTTGATCGTGACAACAATGGTGTTGGTACTTTAAAGAGAAGTAAAAAGAAATCATTCGAATGGTATAAAAAAGTAATTAGCACTAATGGAGAAAATTTAGATTAGCATAAAGCCACTTTTTTAAACTTCTCTTATTTATCAAGAATAATTAAAAATAGTTAATAAGATAAAAGCTGACCCCTTATTCAAAGCGGAGTCAGCTTTTTTAACTCATTTTATCTCTAAATATTCAATGCTTATCTTTTCTACGAATTAATTAAATTTACTGATTTTAAACCATTTAAAATTATATTTTCTGTTAACATTGCCATATATTCTGGTGATTCCTTAAGTCCATTTTTAAGCCAATAATCTATCAATCCTATGGCTCCATATAAAATAAATGAATAATATTTATCAAAAAGATCCTTATCATTCTTTTTTAAAATATTAGACCAGTCACTATAACCTTTTTCATATATTACAGATACTATTTTTTTCATAAAAGCCATATCTCCTCTTTCACAAAGAATAACTATGCAAAAATCGCTATTTTTTGCTATAAAAGTAAATATATCTTTTAATATAGGTTTCGTTTCAATTTTATCCGGAGAAATCTCATAAGATAATATCATATCTTGAAATTCTTCAAATAGCTCCTTCTCTATTTCACTTAACATATGAAAAACATCTTTATAGTGTAAATAAAAAGTTCCCCTATTTATATCTGCTTTTTCACAAAGCTCTTTTACTGTAATAGAATTTATACTTTTCTCCTGCATAAGAATTATTAAGCTTTTCTTTAATACATCTTTTGTTTTTCTTATTCTTCTATCTTTATTAACCATAAAATACCCCTTTCTGAACACTATTAATATCAAATGTTCATTAATGAACTATTTGAATAACATTGATTATTGCCTTTAAACCTTACTGTAATTATAATGAATATTAAATTAAAAAACAACACTGTGTTCAATAATACTCACGGGTTGTATTATTAAAGGCAAAAGAAAATAGGAAGGTGATATTATGGATGACTTAAAAGAAGACAAATCACAATTATTTAAAATTATCAAATTTATCGCAGTTATAGCAGTAATATTAATTCCAACGATTTATACTACTGTTTTCTTAGGCTCAATGTGGGATCCCTATGGAAATGTCGATAAACTACCTGTAGCTGTAGTAAATCTAGATAAATCCCATAATTATAATGGCGAAGAATTAGCTGTTGGAGATGAACTTGTTAAAAATCTTAAAGAGGATGCTTCTCTTGATTTTAATTTTGTAGATGAAGAAACAGCTCAGACGGGATTAGATAATGGATCTTATTACATGGTAATTACAATCCCTGAAAACTTCTCTTATAATGCTACAACTCTTTTAGAGGATAATCCTCTAAAAATGGAATTGCAATATAAGATAAACCCAGGAAAAAATTATATTGCTTCTAAAATGAGTGAGTCAGCAATTCAAAAGATTACAACATCTATAGAAAATAGTGTTACTGAGATTTACGCTAAATCTGTATTTGATGAATTCTCTTCAATAGGGATTCAGCTATCTGACGCTGCTGATGGTGCCTCTCAAATAAATGAAGGATTAACATCTTTAAAAGAAGGTTCTGATACTATAGGATCAAACTTAAAGCTTCTATATGATAGTAGTTTAACCTTCACAGATGGAATAAACGCATATGAAACAGGAATCAACGATTATTTATCTGCTGTAGATAAAATACAAGATGGTTCTAAAAACTTAAATGCAGGAATCAGCACATTAAATGATAAATCTTCAACTCTTGCTGAAGGGGTTAATAGTCTTAATGCTGGTGCTAACAACCTATACTCAGGTTTACAAAGCTATACTTTAGGAGTAGCTTCATTGGGAGATGGTGCTTCTAAACTTAATTCAAATTCTAGTAATTTATTATCAGGTGCTAATGATCTAAATTCTGGAGTATCAGATTTACAAAAAGGAAGTGAAAGTCTTCTTGGTGGATTAAATGCTTTATCTTCCTCTATAAAGACTTCAGTTAATGATGAAAGCAATAAAAACATCAAAACTTTAACTACTTCTTTAGATAGTCTAAATTTAGGTATTAATAATATTAACAATGCTATTCAAAATAGTTCAAGTGATAATTTAACATCTGATTTTACGTCTTTAGGAAAAAACTTATATAATGTAGGAACTTCAGTTAAAAATTCTTCAACCTACATTAATGAACTTAAGACAAAAATTGCTGAGACTAAAGAGGCCCCTTGGTTTAAAGCTTTAGACAAGGCTACTCAGGAAGAGATTATAAATGGTTTATCTTCTCCTCTAACTAATTTAAGTAATGAATTAAATAATATAGCTACAGAAACTTCATCAGCATCTACTAATTTAAACTCAGCTGTAAATGGAGTATCTACTATTTCTAGCCAAGTCGATGAAGCAAAAACAGCTTTAGGAACTCTTGCTAGTAATTCAGATATACTTACTGAAAAGGCTAAAACTACTGTAAATAGCTTATATTCAGGTCTTGAAAAAGTAGGAACTGCTTTAGATAATCAAATAATACCTGGAACTAAAGCTGTAAATTCTGGTATAACTACTTTAAAGAATGGTAGTGAAATCTTATCTGCTGGAATTGGAAATTATACTGCTGGAGTTACTGAAATTTATAAAGGTGCTAATACGTTAAATTCAAATTCCAAGGCAATTGTAACTGGTGCTGAAAGTTTAGCTAATGGAACAGCTACTTTAAATTCCTCAGTTCCAACCTTAACAAATGGAATTGGACAAATTGCTGAAGGTTCAAATACCTTAGTACAAGGATTAAATACCTTATCAGAAAACAATGATTCACTAAAATCAGGAATTAGTACAATAAACTCAGCTTCTACATCTATTTCTAATGGAGCTTCTAAGCTTTATGATGGTTCTGTTGAATTAAGTAGTGGAGCTGATAAATTAAAAGATGGTTCAGGAACTTTAAAGGAATCTCTTGAAGAAGGCTCAGAAACTATAAAAAGCACTAAATTATCTGATCAATCAAAAGAAATGTTTGCCTCACCTGTAGAAGGTGTTGAATCAATAAATTCATATATTGCTAACAATGGTAATGCAATGGCAGCATATATGATGTGTGTAGGATTATGGGTAGGTTGCCTAGCCTTCTGCATATTATTCTCTACAGAAAAAGACATTAAGAATGGAAAAGAAAATCCAAGAGCATTCTGGCCTAAGAAAGCATTAAAACTTTTATCCATAGCAATTATTCAAGCTGTAATTATGGTTAGTGCACTAATGTTATTTAATGGACTTGATCCAGCTTACCTAGGTAAAACTTATTTAGTTGCCATAACTGCTTCCTTATCATTTATGGCTATTGTTTACTTGATGAATCTACTTCTAGGAAAAATAGGAAGCTTTATTTTATTAGTATTTATGGTTTTACAATTAAGTGGTTCTGCAGGAACTTATCCAATAGAACTTTCAGATAGCTTCTTCAAAGCTATTCATAACTATATGCCATTTACCTATGCCGTAGATGGATTTAGAAATGGAATATCTACAGGATTATCAATAGTTCCTCAAATAACTGTTCTTTTAGTAATAGGTATTGTTTGCTCAATACTTTCTGTAATTGTAGTAATTAAGAAAAATAAAAGCACTAAAACAACCCTACCTGAATTACTAGAAGCATCTATATAAAAATCTTGATAGATAAAATATTAAAAACCTATAGAGTAGAAATTATAAAATCTACCCTATAGGTTTTTTTCTATTAAATTTGAGCTGCTAGTATACCCACTCTCATCTTATCCTGCTACTTTAATCTCTATATACAATAAAACTTAAATACAGTAGTTGTACTATATTCCTCCCCTTCTCTTATCAAGGAATCCTCAATAAACCTATAATTCTGACCTATAGGTAAATTCTGTGTCTCAAAACAAATTCCATCATATTTACTTTCTACATTTCCATTAGTCAACTTCTTATCCACAGGAAAATTAGTAGAATATATTACTACTGCTTTTCTATCTGTATATATTTCCATTCCTCTTCCTGATATATCATCTTCAAGCTTTATATTGTATCCCTGATCTTCTATTAATACCCATGGATGATCATAACCATTAGCTAATTCTAATTGCTTATTTATTTTTTCTATATCTTCTCCTACTTTTTTACTAGTATTAAAGTCAAAAGGTGTCCCCTTAACATCAATTAAATTTCCAGTTAATGCAGAGTCCTCTCTTATAGTTGCAATCTTATCAGCTTTTACAGTTAATCTTTCATCTAATATATTTCTCTTAATATTTCCAGATAAATTAAAATAACTATGGTTAGTCATATTTAATATGGTATCTTCATCACTTATTCCATGATTCTTTATTGAAAATTCATTTTCATTATTTAAAGAATATACTACTCTTAGCTTAAGATTACCTGGAAAACCTTCTTCACCATCCTGACTAGAAGACTCTAGTATTAAACTTACTTCTTTATCATTAACTTCTATAGAATCATTCCAAATCTTTTTATTAAAGCCTTCATTTCCTCCATGAAGAGTATTTGATCCTTGATTCTTAGTTACTTCATAAACCTTCTCTCCTATTTTTATCTTACCATCAGCAATTCTTCCACTATTTCTCCCTACAATTGCTCCTGCATAAGATGTATCATCCATATAATCATTTAAGTCATTCCACCCTATAACTATATTTTCTGAAATTCCCTTTGAATCTGGCACTATAATATCTGTTATAATTCCACCTAATGTTAATATCTTTATTTCTATTCCATTATCATTACTAAGTGAATATTGTAATATTTTTTTACTATCCTTTAGAGTTATCTCTTTTTTATCTATTCTCATAATTCTTCTCCATCCCCCTTTAGAAATCGCTTACTATTTTTATTTCTTTTTAATACTAGTATAATCCTCTCCCTCCCCATTGTAAACATTTTAATAACAATATAATTGAGAATATTTTCTAAAAAACTCTTTACTTCTTAATAGTAATCGGTTACTATTAAATTATAATAAAGGAGGTATTGAGATGACTGATTTAACAATTTTAAAAAATGATTTTTATAATACTTTTAATGAAAACTGTGAGGATATTTTCTTTTCACCTGGAAGAGTTAATTTAATTGGTGAGCACACAGATTATAACGGTGGTAATGTATTTCCTTGTGCTATTTCCTTTGGAACTTATGGTCTAGTTTCAAAAAGAAATGATAATAAGTTCTTGCTTCACTCTCTAAATTTTAAAGAATTAGGAACTATTGAATTTGATTTAAGTGAACTTGTTTATAACAAGGAACATGATTGGGCTAATTACCCTAAAGGTGTAATAAAGACTATTATTGATCATGGTTATAGCATACCAACTGGATTCAACATCCTTATTTATGGTGATATTCCTAATGGTTCAGGCTTATCTTCTTCTGCATCTATAGAAGTTTTAACAGCTACTATCTTAAATCACTACTTTAAATTAAATATAAGCAATGTTGATATAGCTAAAATAGCCCAAGAAGCTGAAAATAAATTTATCGGTGTTAACTGCGGCATAATGGATCAATTTTCTATATGTATGGGATTGAAAGATTCCGCCCTTCTTCTTGATTGTAATACATTAAAATATAAATATAGCCCTATCAATATGGATGGATACAAACTAGTAATAGGTAATACTAATAAAAAACGTGGTCTTGCAGATTCAAAATATAACGAGAGACGTACTGAATGTGAAACTGCACTAAAAGAATTGCAAACTGTTGTAAATATAAGCTCTTTAGGTGACTTAACTATAGATGAGTTTGAAAAATATAAAGATTTAATAGCAGACTCTACTAGAAGAAAAAGAGCTAAGCATGCTGTTTATGAAAATCAACGAACTTTAAAAGCTGTACAAGCACTTGAAGAAAATAAACTTGAGGAATTTGGTAAGCTCTTAAATGAATCTCATATTTCCTTAAGGGATGATTACGAAGTTACTGGCACTGAACTTGATACCCTTGTTTCTTTAGCTTGGGATCAAAAGGATATTATTTTAGGTGCAAGAATGACTGGTGCTGGTTTTGGTGGATGCACTGTAAACTTAGTTAAATCTGATTCTATTGACGAGTTTATTGAATTTACTACAAGAGAATATGAAAAGAAAATTGGCTATAAACCTGACTTCTACATTGTAGATATTTCAGATGGCCCAAGAAAATTAAATTTATAAATACATTACAAGGTGGATTATTAATATGAAAGTAACTATAGCAGAAGTTGCAGAAAGAGCTAATGTTTCCGTTGCTACAGTATCAAGGGTAATGAACGGAAATTACCCTGTAAAAGCTGAAACAAAGGAAAGCGTTCTTAAAGCAATAAAAGAACTTAAATATATACCTAATATGCAAGCTAGAGAACTAACTCAGCAAAAATCTTCTATTGTAGGTGTAGTAGTTCCAAGTATAAGTAATATGTTTTTCCCAGCAGTAATTGATGGTATTGATAGTGCTCTTAAATCTAACTCACTATCTTTCATCCTTTGTCGTACTAATGATGATAAAAATGAGGAAATCAAATATGTTAGGGAATTAATCTCAAGAAATGTATCAGGTATAATAGTTATTAGTCCTAATTTAGAGAATGTGAAGTCTAAATTTTATGATGATATAGGAAGTCAAGTTCCAACTGTATTTGTTAATGGTTCTTCAACCTCTCCAAATGTTTCAACAGTCTGTAATGATGAAGCTATAGGTGCAAGGATTGCTTTAAACTATCTTTTGGAAAATAACCATAAAGATATATTATTCATTAGAGGTACCAATAGCTATTCCTATGATGTTAAAGAAGAGTGTTATACTGATTTCATGAAGAACATAGGGAGTTTCAAAGAAGAAAATATCATTAATATAGGTTCTGGTAATAGTAGTGAAACTGTTAGTAATACCACTTCCATACTCTTAGATATCTTACAATCTACTAAAGCTACTGCTATATTTGCTTGTAATGACCTTATGGGGGTAGGGGCAATAAATGCATGTAAGAGATTAAATATTAATGTTCCTAAAGATATGTCTATAATAGGTTTTGATAATATAGAACTTTGTAAATTTATAGAACCTAACTTAACTACTATAGACCAGAACATGTCTTTATTAGGTGAGAATGCAGCATCTTTACTACTTGAAAAGATTAATACTAATAATGAGTATAGTAAGAATATTATACTTAATAACGCATTAGTAAAAAGAGATACAGTTGCTATGCTTTCTGATAGTATCTAAAATTTTATATAATATATAAAAGGAGATAACTTTTGAGTCATCTCCTTTTCTACTATCTTAATACCTACTTTTTATTTGAGGTGTTTACTTTTTCTATCTACATATAGTTAAGCTTCCAGCTCTAATTTAATCTATTAAATAAAATTAAATTTTCTAAAGTTCACACAAAATTATTAATAGACTCTGTATTACAACTCTTTAGCAATATCATATCCTGCGTGAATAGCATCTTTTATTGTTCCAACATTGTTTGCGTCTCCTATAGTGTGATAAGTCATTTGAAGTTCCTTTAAGGTATCAGCCAGTTTGGTATCTGTGCGGTAACCTACTGCAAAGATAAGTGTATCAGCATCAGAAATGCAGTGAATCTCACCGTCTTTGCTGTAGTATATTTTATCTTCTTCTACCTTTTCAACTTTAGCGCTACAGATTAGCTCTATACCTTTTTTCATCATACGTTGTACAAGTAAACTTCTACCAGGGCCTGTTTCTGTTGACATGATTTCCGGAGCCATTTCAATTACAGTAACTTTTCTGTCTCTAGGTAGACGGTCATAAACTAGAGGTGCTAGATAATCTGCAGTTTCACAACCTACAGAGCCACCCCCAATAATGACTATTTTACGGCCAGGGAAGGCTTTTCCACCTAGAATATCATCAGCAGTTGCCCAATGTTTAAATATAGTAAATGGCTGTATAACAATAGGGGAAGCACCATTACTGATAACCACTTCATAATCAGAAAATTCATTTTGCAATAAATCTTTATCAACTTTACATTTTAAACGTATTTCAACTCCAGCTTGTTCAAGTTTTCTAACCATATATTGTGTAACTTTTGAAAGCTCTTGCTTAGCAACTGGAACAGAAGCTATGTTTATAAGTCCGCCTAGCTCTTCATTTTCATCGCAAAGAATTACATGATGACCTCTTTTCTTTGCAACATAAGCTGCTTCCATACCAGAAGGTCCACCACCAATAACAAGAATTTTTTTCTTTGTATTTGATAACTCAATAGTATCTTCATTTTCAATTTCTAGAGAAGGATTGATTGTGCAAGCTACACGATTTCCAAACATAATACCATTCAAGCAACGAAGACATCCAATGCATGGACGTATATCCTTGTCCATACCTTTTTCAGCCTTATTAGCAAATTCAGAATCACATAAATTAGCTCTTCCAATCATACAAATATCTGCCTTGCCATTGGCAATTAATTCATCAGCAATCCAAGGCTCTGTAATTCTTCCAACAGTAGCTATTGGAATTGAGGTATGTTTTTTGATTTCTTCTGATAACTTAGCATGAGAGCCTTGCTTTGTACCAGGAGCAGGTATTGAGCTTCCACGCATAATAGTAGTTCCTCCAGATACATGAATCATATCAGCACCAGCTTTTTCTAACTGTTTAGCAATATATATCCCATCGTTAATATTTAAGCCTCCATCACAGTATTCATCACCAGAAATCCTTACATCAATGATGAAATCTTTTCCGCATTTTTGGCGAACTTCTTCAATAACTTCTAGTGTTAATTTCAGACGGCCATTGATATCACCGCCATATTCATCAGTCCTTTTATTATATAGAGGAGATAAAAAACCTCCTAGTAGACCATGGGCATGAGCAGCATGAATTTCAACACCATCTCCTCCAGCAGTTTTAATTCTTAAAGCTGCTTCACCAAATTGCTTGATAATAACTTTTAATTCTGGTATGGTTACTGCTCTTGGTGCTTCCTTTGCATAGGCAGGCCCAACATTTGATGGTGCAATTAAACGAGGTGTTCCTGGAATAGGGAAGGCCATGTAAGCAGGATGGAATAATTGAGGAATAATTTTTGCACCATACTTATGTACAGCCTCCGTCAACTTTTTCCAACCAGGGATATAAGAATCATCACTTATGGACATATCTCCTGGTAAATATGTATAAATAGGTTCAATAGTAGTTACTTCAGTTACAATAAGACCAACACCACCTTTTGCTCTTGCAGCGTAATGTTCAACTAAAGTATCTGTTACATAACCTTTATCTGCTAGATTTGTAGATATTGGTGGCATAAAAATACGATTTTTAACTGTAGTTTCACCAATTTTAATAGGTGAAAATAAATGACTATATTTTTTCATATCCTCATCTCCTTTTTCCTTGATGTTATCATATTATTCCATTATCATCCTTGTCCTAGCTTGATGTTAAAGGTTAAAATATATCTTCACATTTGAATATTAAAGGTGAAAGGAGATAAGATAAAAGCAAAAAATGACTTATAATAGAAAATCACAAGGTGGATTTTAAGCTACCCCATATTAAACTTTATCAATATCTATAATAATTTCATCATTACAATGAGTTATAGTGCTTCTTATATCTTTAGATTTTTGAATAGAACAAAGAATATGCCCTTCTTTCATCTCGATTTTTATACCATTATTTTCATAAATGATATTTTCTGATTCTTCTAATAAGTGTTGAAGAAGCTGCCTTTGGTTATAATCTAAATACATTAATTCTTCTCTTTTATCTTCATTAAACTTAATATTATTGACAAACTTTTTGCGATAATTACTAGGAACAATTCCATAGAGTTCTTTAAAAGCTGTGGTATAGGCTTTAGAATTTGGCATCCCACAATCAGCAGCAATCTGCTCAATGGATTTTTTCCCTTCTAATAAAGATTCTATGGATTCACGGACTCTTACTAGAGCAACATATTTTACAAATGGAATGCCAGTATACTTCTTAAAGAGCTTGGAAGTATATGAAATACTAAACATAAGTGTATTTGCTACATCACTTAAACGTAGATCCTCTTGATAATGCCTATCTATGTACTGAATAGCTTTAATATAGTTTTCTCTATGAATAGACTGAATAGGCAAACGTTCAATAGGGTACTGCATATGATTAGAAGTTATATAAACAATTTCCATCATTATTGTATTTAACTCAAATAAATTATTGTTACCACGTAATAGAACTCCAGCTAATTTACCTATTTGAAACTTTAATTTTTTCAATAATTTTAAATTATTATTGTCAGTACAAATAATTGATTCGTAGGAATTCTTTATTTCTCCTATCATTGCTGCTGGAAATAGAGAAAAATCAATATGTATAGTTAAAATTACATTTTCTTCTCTAGAATTTGGACGAATTATATGAATATCATTTGGAGCAATGATTACTAGTTCATGTTCTTTAATTATATGAGAGAAGTTTTCTGTAGTAACCTCATATTCTCCCTTTAAAACGTAGGCTATTTCTAAACTACTATGACGAGAAAATACTTGTCGGCTAAAGCTGTTAATGCTTAGGCTTAAAGGATAGCCGAATTTTTGACCTGAAAAATCATAATAATATTTCATATTTTGCATAAAAACCTCCATTTATCGTAGCTGTAGATATTATTCATTTCCATTAATATCTACATGTTGTTTTTTTATCTGTCATAAATATTTAGCCTAAAATTTAAGATTCTATGTTAATTGTTTACTTTTAATATTATTACGTAGAAATAATTTATATTTTTTTACTCTCTAAAAATTTATCTTTACTTTGCTCGATAATAAAATTTTTAAATAAACTAGCTGAAGGTATTAAATATCTATTCTTTAAAGTTGCAAGATATATAAACCTTTCATGTGTTGGATTTATTATTGGAAGAACCTTGATATTATAGTTCTTTAATGACGATATCTTTGGAACAACGGCAATTCCATAATTTATCTCTACTAACCCTGCAACTGCGTTATCTTCTTCAACCTCACATATTATATTAGGTATTATATTTACTCTTTCAAATAATCCATTTATTAATGATCTTATACCACTTTTCTCACTAAAACCTATAAATGGATAATTATCTAACTCTCTTAAATCAATAGACTCATTTTTAGCTAAAGGATGTTCATTGGCTACAATTACGACTAACTCTTCATTTTCTATTGGTATAAAATCTACTTCATCTTCATTTTCAACATATGAACAAAGAACCATATCAAATTTTTCATTTTTTAAATCTTCTATAAGAGATTTTGTTGTTCCTTGCCCAAATAAAAACTTTATATCTTGATTTTCACCCATTGTTACAAACCTTTTAATTAATTTGGGTACAAAAGTAGGGCCAAGTGTGTATATATATCCTAACTCAATAGTACCTGATGAAATATTAGTTAATTCTCTTAATTTCTTTTCTCCTTTTTCTAATTCACTTAATGCTCTATCTACATATTCAAAATATATCTTTCCATATTTAGTTAGCTTTATATTCCTTCCTTGCTTTTCAAACAAATATGTCCCCAAATCTTTTTCTAATGCTGACATAGCATGACTTAAGCTAGGTTGGGTTATTGATAATTTATCTGCTGCTTGAGTATAATGCTCAAGCTTTGCTAATACTCTAAAATAATTTAAGTGATTTAAGTTCATAAGGTATCGCCCTTTCCTATTAGTTTTCTAATTATATATTTTCTTATAAAATAAAACTTGCCATATTATATATAAACTTAGATATTAAAATAACATTCTTTTGTCTTTAATTTATCTTAATTATATAAAAAAATCTATAATAACAATTAAATTATATCATATTCATAGATTATTTCTATAAATAAATC
>OGSQ01000032.1_pt1 | contig 104068 bp, 103 predicted proteins | sample 1573921 | NCBI WGS metagenome assembly OGSQ01 (sample SAMN03295832, study PRJEB24534) | human gut metagenome | isolation source: fecal sample 7 from infant 4 | host: Homo sapiens | place: USA: Pittsburgh, PA | collected 2014-07 | reverse complement strand
ATAATATACTAAACTATAGATAGGGGGTAAATTATGTGTAAAATAAGCTTATTAGATAAAATTTCTTTCTTACTAGTATTGATAGGTTCTGTCAATTGGGGCCTTATTGGACTATTTGGTATTAATTTAATAACTTATGCAGTTATGGGTTCAGCAATTCTACAAAGATTAATATATATTTTAATTTTTGCTGCAGCTATAGATTTAATTGTATTAGTTTTTAAATGTAACCCATTAAAACTCTAAGTCACTACATAATATTTATTAAAAGCAAAAAAGTGCCTTATAGGCACTTTTTAATTAATCTTCTAAATTAGCAATTAAGTTAGCTATTTCTTCTACAGCTAAAGCTTCGTCATCTCCACTAGCTAAAACTGTTATAGCAGCTCCTTTAGTTACGCCTAAAGAAAGAACTCCAATTAAACTCTTAACGTTTGCTTTTTTACCGTTAAATTCAATGCTAACATCTGATTTGAAAGATGAAGCCTTTTTAACTAATAAAGTTGCTGGTCTAGCATGTAAACCAGTTCCATTGTTTACTACAACTTCTTTAGATACCATTACACACACCTCTTTACTATAAATTTAAAATAGTTTCCTATTTAACTATTACATTATATATGTAAATGCAGAAAATTTCAAGGTCTATAGCCTTCTATTTTTCTTGTTATCGAAAAAGAACTACTAAAATGTAGTCCTTTTCTTTTACTATTGAAATTTACTAATAATATTTAATTAATTATCTTGGTTGAACAATCAATTTTATTGCAGTTCTTTCTTCGCCATCAATTTCTATATCTGTAAATGCTGGCACGCAAACAATATCCTTTCCACTAGGAGCAACGAAGCCTCTTGCTATAGCAATTGCCTTTACCGCTTGGTTTATAGCACCTGCTCCTACTGCTTGGATCTCTACTATGTTCTTTTCTTTGATAATGGCAGCTAATGCACCTGCTACCGAATTAGGATTTGATTTAGTTGAAACTTTTAATACTTCCACTTGTCTTTACCTCCTAGATAAAAATCGTTTACAATTATTCAAGAAATTATCTTGTCTTTATATATATTCTATCTTTTAAATAAAAATCCTTCTTTTTAGAAAACTTTTTCATTTTTATTTTTTTTTCTTTAATATTCTATTTATTCCATTAAAAATAAGGTACATTTTGCATTTGCAAAATGTACCTTATATTACTTAGCATAATCTACTGCTCTTGTTTCTCTAATTACATTAATTTTAATTTGACCTGGATATTCTAATTGTTCTTCTATATTCTTAGCTAAACTTCTAGCTAAGTCTACAGATCCAGCGTCATCTAATTGATCTGGTTTAACCATAATTCTAATCTCTCTGCCAGCTTGAATCGCATATGACTTTTCTACACCTTCATAAGAATTTGCAATTTCTTCTAACTTTTCTAACCTCTTAATGTAGGCTTCTAAAGTTTCTCTTCTTGCTCCTGGTCTAGCTGCTGATATTGCATCTGCCGCTTGAACTAATACAGCTTCAAGAGTTAACATTTCAACATCACCATGATGAGCTGCTATAGCATTTGCCACAACTGGTGATTCTCCATATTTCTTAGCAAGATCTCCACCTATTACAGCATGACGACCTTCTTCTTCTTGTGTTGCTACCTTACCTATATCATGTAGTAAACCTGCCCTTTTAGCAAGGCTTACATCTAAACCTAGTTCAGCAGCCATAACACCAGCTAAATATGAAACTTCAATTGAATGCTTTAACACATTTTGTCCATAACTAGTTCTATATTTGAGTCTACCAAGAAGCTTAATAATTTCTGGATGAACACCATGGACACCAGTTTCAAGAGTTGCTTGTTCTCCTTCTTCCTTAATGTCATTTTCAACATCCTTAGTAGCTCTTTCTACCATTTCCTCGATTCTAGCTGGATGAATTCTACCATCTACAATTAACTTTTCTAATGCTATTTTAGCAATTTCTCTTCTAACAGGATCGAAACTTGATAAAATAACAGCTTCTGGAGTATCATCTATAATTAAATCTACTCCTGTTAATGTTTCAAGAGTTCTGATATTTCTACCTTCCCTACCTATGATTCTACCCTTCATTTCGTCATTTGGAAGGGCAACAACATGTACTGTGGATTCTGATACATGATCAGCTGCACATCTTTGAATAGCAGTTGTAATAATCTCTCTAGCCTTTTTATCTGCTTCTTCTTTGGCTCTAGATTCTATTTCCTTGATCATTATAGCAGTTTCATGAGTGATTTCTCTCTTAACTTCTTCTAAAAGAATATCTCTAGCTTCATCAGTAGATAGAGATGCAACTCTTTCAAGTTCCTCTCTTCTCTTAGAATGTAGTTCTTGTACACTTGCTTCCATTTCATCGATTTCTTGTAATCTTTTACTTAAAGCTTCTTCTTTCTTTTCAAAAAGTTCAGCTTTCTTATCCAAAGATTCTTCTCTTTGAATTAATCTTCTTTCAAGCCTCTGAATTTCATTTCTTCTTTCTCTTGAATCTCTTTCTAAATCATTTCTAAGTCTATGAACTTCTTCTTTTGCTTCTAAAATCGACTCCTTCTTAGTCGCTTCTGCTTCTCTTTTAGCATTTTCTAAAAGAGTTTCTGCATCTTTTTCTAAGCCTTCTATCTTCTTTTTAGAAGCACTTTGTATAGTTTTATAAAGTAATACGCCTCCTACAGCTAATATTACAACACTTACTACTATTGCAATAAGAATATTATTCATAACAACACCTCCTCCATTCATATAAACAATTGTTTAATGAAAATGTAGAGGAATCATACTTAATCTAACTGATATTTGAAAAATGATAAAACCAGTATTTGTTATTATTTTATATTAAAATTAAAATTATGTCAAGTTACATATATACTACTAAAAGACAACTAACTACAAATATTTTATATATAAGTTATATTAATTCTTATATACTTTACTATATCTTATATTTATAACATTTAAGCTAAATCAGCCTTAAATCAGCCTATATAAAGGTAAAATATCTTAGCTTTAAAAATAGTATTAATAACTTTTTATTTTATAATGTCCTAAAGTCGTAGATTATAAATAAAAAAATATAGTTAGCTACAAAAAAACATTTAAATTTGATAACAAAAATCGATAGTATAACTTTATTATACTATCGATTTTATTATTGTCATATTTATATAATTATATTCAGTATTAGTAAAATATATTACTTCTTAGCTTTTTCTTCAACAGATGAAACAGCTACTTCATTCATAACTGGAAGTTCATATTTTTCTCTAATTTTATTCTCTATCTCAAGAGCTACTTCTGGGTTTTCTTTTAAGTATTGCTTAGCATTTTCTCTTCCTTGACCTAATCTTATATCGCCGTATGAGAACCAAGCTCCACTCTTTTGAACTATATTTTCTTTAACACCTACATCTACTATATTACCTGTTCTTGATATTCCTTCATTATACATAATATCGAACTCAGCTTGTTTAAATGGAGGTGCCACCTTGTTTTTCATAACCTTAACTCTTGTTCTGTTACCAACAATGCTTTCACCTTGTTTTATAGAGTCTATTCTTCTTACATCTAATCTTACAGATGCATAGAATTTAAGGGCTCTACCACCAGTAGTAGTTTCAGGGTTACCAAACATAACTCCAACTTTTTCTCTTAACTGATTTATAAAAATAGCTACACATCCTGTTTTTTGGATAGTACCTGTTAATTTTCTTAACGCTTGAGACATAAGTCTTGCTTGAAGACCTACGTGTGAGTCTCCCATTTCACCATCTATTTCAGCTCTTGGAACTAATGCAGCAACAGAGTCAACAACAATAACATCAATTGCTCCTGAACGTACTAATGCTTCAGCAATTTCAAGCCCTTGTTCTCCTGTATCTGGTTGTGATACTATTAAGTTTTCAGTATCTACACCTAAGTTTCTTGCATAACTTGGATCTAAAGCATGTTCAGCATCTATAAAACCAACAGCTCCACCCTTCTTTTGTGCTTCTGCAATAATATGAAGCGCAACTGTAGTTTTACCTGAACTCTCAGGTCCGTATATTTCTATTATTCTACCTCTAGGGACTCCCCCTATTCCTAATGCTATGTCTAAGTCAAGACACCCTGTTGAAATAGCTTCTACATTAAGAGAACTATTTTCTCCAAGCTTCATAATTGACCCTTTACCAAATTGTTTTTCTATTTGACTCATTGCATTTTCAATAGCTTTTAGCTTTTCCATATCTACGTTTCCCATATAGCACCTTCCTCTCTAAAAGAACATTTGTTCTATATATGAATTATAAAACATTTATTGACTTTAGTCAACATTAATATAATTCATATTTATAGTCTTACTTAAATTAAAAGTCCCAACCTTAAGAGTTGGAACTCCCTTTGTAATTATATCCATTTTTATAAAATATACACTATTTTTTAGTATTTATTATTTTTATATTTTTCTTAAAATAATCGTATCCTGATACTATAGTCATAATAACTGCAATAAGTAAAAGCACCCTTGGTCCATCCATTATAAGTTTTTTAATAATTTCACTACTACTAACTAGAGAAATTAAATATTTTGATGTCCCAACATTTACTTGTAGTAATAAAGATATTATTGCAGCTATTTGTGTAACAGTTTTTACTTTTCCCCACATACTAGCAGCAATTACTTTACCTTCAGAAGCAGCTATAGTTCTTAGTCCAGATACAGCAAATTCCCTAGATATTATTATCACTGTAGCCCAAGCTGGTACAACTTGAAGCTCTACTAAAGAAATTAATGCAGCTGTTACTAAAAGCTTATCTGCTAGAGGGTCCATAAATTTACCAAAGTTTGTTACTTGGTTTCTAGACCTAGCTATGTATCCATCTAATTGATCTGTTAAAGATGCAATTATAAATATAAAAGTAGCTATAAAGGTTCCATACGGAATGTCTTGTACTGCAATAAATATTAAAAATAATGGAACTAAAAATATTCTTAGCATTGTTAGCTTATTTGCTAAATTCATCACATACCTCTCCTACTAAATCATACTCTAGAGATTCCTTAATTTTCACCTTTACAATGTCACCTATATTAATATTATCATTATATTCTATTAATATTGTGCCATCTATTTCAGGAGCCATTTCTGAACTTCTTCCAATGAAATATTTTCCTCTACGTCTATCTATTATAGTATCATAAACTTTATTCATTTTCAATTTGTTTAAATTAGAAGAAACATCTTTTTGTATAAGCATTAACTTATTTTGTCTTTCTTCTTTTACTTCTTCTTCTATTTGATCCTCCATAGTACTAGCAGGAGTCCCCTCTTCTTTAGAATACTTAAATACTCCAACATTATCTAGTTTATATTCTTGTAAGAACCCACATAACTCATTAAAATCTTCTTCTGTTTCCCCTGGGAATCCAACTATTAAAGATGTTCTTAAAGTTATAGCAGGAACTTTTTCTCTAAGTTTTTTAATCATTCCAGTTATAGTTTCTTTATTAGTTCTTCTAGCCATTTTCTTCAAAACATTATTGCTTATATGTTGAATTGGCACATCTAAATACTTAACAACTTTTTTATTATTAGCTATTTCTTCTATTAATTCTTCAGTTATTTCCTCTGGGTAACAATATAACAGTCTAATCCACTCTACCTTATCTATATTAGAAATATCTTTAATTAAACTGTGTAATTCTTTTTTATTGTAAATATCCATTCCATAGTAAGTTAAGTCTTGTGCTATTAAGATTATTTCTTTAACACCATTATTAGCTAAAGTATTTACTTCTTCTAATATAGCTTCCTTACTTCTACTTCTAAACTTTCCTCTTATTTTAGGAATAATACAGTATGTGCAATAGTTATCACAACCTTCTGCTATTCTTACATAAGCTGTATGTTTATCCGTAGTTAAAAGTCTTATTCCTTCATTAATATTTTCATCACTATAATTTGCGGCAAATAACTTTCTTTCACCATTTATGAAGTCTAAAATCATTTTATGAATCTTCATATAATCATTAACACCCATTAATATATCTATTTCTGGCATTAATTCTAAAAGTTCTTCACCATATCTTTGAGTTAAGCAACCTGTAGCAATTAACATTTTACATTTATACTTATTTTTATACTCCGCCATTTCAAGTATAGTGTCAATGGATTCTTGCTTTGCACTCTCTATAAATCCACATGTATTTACTATTATAATTTCAGCTTCTTTTGGATCATTAGTTATTTCATAAAACTTATTTATACTTCCTAAGATAAGTTCTGAGTCTACTCTATTCTTATCGCAACCTAAGCTTACCATTCCAACCTTATATTTTTTCAAAGATACTTCCTCCTGTGTTGTAAAAAGTGATTGTATTTAATCTAAATATTATTTTAAATTAGTTAATTAGGATTTACAAGTTTTTTTAATCCTCTAGTTCTAATTCTTCCTTAGAAATTAATACCTCTCTTGGTCTGCTTCCATCTTTTTCAGATATTATACCTCTTTCCTCAAGATCATCCATTATTCTAGAAGCTCTATTAAATCCTATTCGTAGTTTCCTTTGAAGGAATGAAGTTGAAGCTTGATTATATTCTACAACAATTTTGATTGCTTCATTTAAGAGTTCATCTACATCACTTGACTCTATTCCTTTATCAGTTCCCTTACTTTCATTTTCTATATGCTCAATTATAGATTTTTCATAGTCTATACTTGCACCTTCATCTTTAATAAAATTTACTACTCTTTCTACTTCTTCTTCAGAAATAAATGCTCCTTGCACTCTTACTGGCTTGTTTTCACCCATAGGACAATATAGCATATCTCCTCTTCCAAGTAACTTCTCTGCACCTGTTTGATCAAGTATAGTTCTAGAGTCAATTCCTGATGATACAGCAAAAGATATTCTTGATGGGATATTCGCTTTTATTACACCTGTAATTACATCTACTGATGGTCTTTGAGTTGCAATTATTAAATGTATTCCAGCTGCTCTTGCCTTTTGAGCTAATCTACATATATAATCCTCTACATCATTTGGACATGTCATCATTAAGTCAGCAAGCTCATCTACTATAATAACCATATAAGGTATTTTTTCTTCTATCATACCTTTATCAAACAAGGCATTATATCCTTCAATATTCCTAACTGAGGATTCTGAGAATAAGTTGTATCTTTTATTCATCTCATTAACTGCCCAGTTTAAAGCTGCTGCAGCTTTCTTTGGATCTGTTACAACTGGAATTAACAAATGTGGTATTCCATTGTAAATACTAAGTTCAACAACTTTAGGGTCAACCATTAAAAGTCTAACTTCCTTAGGGCTGTATTTATAAAGTAAACTTACTATTAATGTATTTATGCATACTGATTTACCAGACCCAGTTGCCCCTGCAATTAAAGTATGTGGCATAGTCGCTATATCTCCAATTACTGATTTACCTGCTATATCTTTACCTAATGCAAAAGCAATTTTATTATTTGATTCTTTAAAATCTTTATTATCTAAGACTTCCCTTAAAAATACTGGAGTTTGCTCACTATTAGGAACTTCAATACCTATAGCAGCTTTTCCTGGTATAGGAGCTTCCATTCTAACTCCACTAGCGGCAAGTCCTAAAGCTATGTCATCTTGGAGATTTACTATCTTTGAAACCTTAACACCTGGACTTGGCTGTATTTCATATCTAGTAACAGAAGGTCCTTTTGTCACTTGTTTAACATTGGCATCTACTCCAAAATCATTTAATATTCCTACCAATTTACTAGCATTTTCTAGTAAGTCTCTTTTATCTTCTTTCTTAAATTTTGTCTTATTGTTTATGTTTAATAACTCAATTGAAGGATTAATATATGGCTTCTCCTCCTTTTTCTCTTCAGTTAAGCTCTCTTCTATTTCTTTACTAACTACTTCTTTTACGTTATTATCTAACTTTTCTTTCTTTGCTTTAACTTCTTCTCTTTCTTTTTTCTCTTCATTGAATACTTCAATATTAAATGGATTCTCTTCACTTCCCTTGTTTTCATCTGTTTCTTTAAATATTTCCATAGAACTATCTTCAAGGGATGAATTTTTCATGAAATCTAATATTTTTATCTTATTATTTATTCCACTTATGAAGTCTTCTCTTTCCTTATCTTCTACCTTAGGAACCACTTCTATTAAGGATTCCTTATCTTTAATTTCTTTTTCTTCCTTATTCTTTACCTTTTTATTTGATTTATTAAACTTTCCTTTAAAACCACTAGCTATATCATATAAAGTAATATTTGCAGAAAGAATAACTCCTATAATTACTATAGTTGCATATAAAATATATGAACCAATAAAACCAATTAATCTACTTAGAGGATAACTTATCAAATGCCCAAGAAGTCCTCCATTTAGCCCATTTTGATCAAATACAGCTTTCCAATCTTCAGAAAATCCTATACTTTCACCTAGTATATTTATACTTGCAGTTGCACAAAATAATGTTATAGATATTATAATCATAGAAAATCCAAATAATCTTCTAGTAAATTTTATACTTCCCTTTGAAACTATAATATGATAACCAAAATAAATTAAATATAAAGGAAGTACAAAGGCGCTAACACCTATTAAGTTGTATATAACATCTCTTGATATTTTTGATAATGCTCCAGCCCAAGTAGTATATATAGCTATAGATAATAACACACCTAAAGCTATATATATTATACCTTTAATATCTCCATTTTCCTTAATTCCTTTCTTAGCTGTGTCCTTTTTCTTGCTAGTTTTTCTCGTATTTTTTCTAGACACAATATCACCTCGCCATTTTCCACTTCTTGTAAACAAACTATTTACATAATATAATTATAAACTCAAATAAAAAAAAAGCAATTCAAATAAAATATCATTTATTTAAATTGCTTTCTAAATTAATTTTTACTTATTAATTCTTTTAATTTATCTAAAGCATCTTTAATTCCACCAACTTCATCAATGAGTCCACAGTCAACAGCCTGCTCTCCAATTAAAATAGTACCCATATCATTAAGTAATTCATCAGATCTTAGCATCATTTCTTTTAAATCTTCTTTATTGATTTTTGAAGTCCTAACTATGAAGTTATCTATTCTTTCTTGCATCTTTTGGAAATAATTAAAAGTTTGTGCTACTCCAATAACAAAACCATTCATCCTTATTGGATGAACTATCATAGTTGCTGAAGGTGTAATAAAAGAATAACTTGATGATGTAGCTAAGGGAACTCCTATTGAATGCCCACCTCCTATTACTATAGAAACTGTTGGCTTTGATAATGAATTTATCATTTCTGAAATAGCAAGGCCTGCTTCAACATCTCCACCTACAGTATTTAGTATAATAAGTATTCCTTTTACATTTTCATTTCTTTCCATAGAAATTATTTGAGGAATTACATGTTCATACTTTGTAGATTTAGTTTGAGCTGGTAATACTTGATGTCCCTCTATTTGACCAATAATAGGTAATATTTGAATACTCTCATCTTTATTTACAGCATTTTCGTTACCAAGTTCTACAATTTCTTCTCTTTTTTCTTTTGCCTCTTTAATTCTATTTTCCTCTTCTTGTTCTTCAGTATCGTTTTCTATATTTGATGAATATAAGTTTTTTTGCATAATAAAATCCTCCTGTATAATTTTAGTTTATACAAGAGGATTTTATTTATTCACCTAATTGAAAAGAGGCATGTAATAAATTTAATGCCTTTTCTATATTTTCACTCTTAATTAAGCACCATATTGTCATATTTGAATCCGCAGTTTGAAGTATTTCAATTGAATTTTCATCTAAAACTTTAATTATTTTAGACATAATACCTGGTACACCTCTCATATTAGCTCCAACTATTGCAACATTACTACATTCATCTAGTATTTTATATTTTAAGTTACAATTATTAAGAATCCCTACAGCCTTTTCTTTTTTATTTGAGTCTATAGTAAATATTTGTTCACTAGGGAAAATATTAATTAAATCTAAACTAATATTGTTTTCTGCCAATATTTCAAGTAGATATCTATAATTTTTATTATCTTTATTATCCTTATTATTTAAAGTAATTTGTGTTCTATTATTTAAGTGAGTAATTCCGGATATAATTTTATTATAATTTTTATCTCCTACACTATTAATTAATGTACCTTTAGAATCACTCATAGTATTCTTAATAACTAGTGGTATATTAGCTTTTCTAGCACATTCAACTGCTTTGGGATGAATTACTTTGGCACCCTTTTCTGCAAGTTGAAAACTCTCATTATAAGTTATTGTAGTAATTAAAGCAGCATTTCTAACTATTCTTGGATCTGCAGTCATCATACCATCTACATCTGTATATATTTCAATTTCTTCAGCATTTAACGCTTCACCTAATATACATGCTGAAGTATCACTTCCCCCTCTTCCAAGGGTAGTAAAGAACCCTGATTCACTTATACCTTGAAAACCTGATACTACAGGAGTTATACCCTGCTCTATTAGCTTTAGTATTTTATCTGAACTTGTACAAATTAATTCTGCACAAGAAAAATCATCATCTGTAATTATACCTGCTTGCCCACCTGTAAGTGGCATTGATTTAATCCCTTCATTTTCTAATATATTACTTATTATTACTGAACTGATTATTTCACCACAGCACATAATCATATCTACAGCTTGTAGGTTATTTTTCTTAAACTTATTATCTATTAAAGATAATAGAGTATCTGTAGCATAAGGTTCTCCTAGTCTTCCCATAGCTGATACTACTAAAACTGGGGAATAGCCTTTTTCTATTGCAGCCTTTACCTTTGCTACTACTTGAGTTCTTCTTTGAGCTGTGGATACTGATGTTCCACCGAACTTTTGTATAATAACCTTCAAGCAGCTAGCTACCTCCTTAAATTACGCCCTTGCTCTTTTAATCTTATCTTTATCAGCGGACACTACTATTACATTAGTACCTACTTTAGTAATGTAGTTCCAAGGAATCTCAACATATTCTCTTCCGCCGAATAATCCAAGTTTACTTCCAGCAACAGCAGCAACTATAAATTGTAAATTACCATTTTCATCAATAATAAAATCTAAAGCTTGTTGTGTATCATATTTTTCTGCCTCTTCAGTATTAAATATTTCATATCTTTCTAAATCACTTAGAAGTCTGTATCTTGACTCCTTTTTAGACTCTTCATCATAATAAGCCTCTTTTTTCTTATCTCCTCTTAGCATAAGATTCACCTCCATATTATCTTATGTAAATCTTATGCTAGTATTGAAGAGATTATTACTCTAATTTTAAGGCTATACTCTAGAAATACTTTCGTTAGCTGAATTGTCATAAGCTCTAATATTAGGTTCTATAATATTATTTAATTCCTTATAATCAATATCTTGACCTACATAAGCTGTACTGATTATGCCTGGTTTAAAGCAAGTATCTAATACATAATTTATGTCATCGCCATTTATATTGTTAATTTTATTTATAACTTCTTCTTGAGTTTTTATTTTATTTTGCAGTAACATATTTTTTGCATTTGCGAACATTCTTGAAGAAGTGCTTTCTAGTCCTAATATATAATTAGCCTTAATCTTTTCTTTGTTTATTGCTAATATATCTTCTGATATACCTTTATTAGCAAAGTTTTTTAATTCTTTGTTAATTACTTCTATGGCCTTTTTAGCTGATTGCTTACTAACTCCAGTATAGATATTATTCAATCCAACTCCAAGATATGGATGACTATATGAATAAATAGTATAACAAAGTCCTAGCTCTTCCCTTACATTTTGGAATAATATTGATGATGCACCTCCACCTAAAATATTATTCAACATTATTAGTGCATATGCCTTATCATGACCATATGGAAGTCCTTTTAAAGCCAAATTAATATGAAGTTGTTCAATTTGTTTATTTGTATAAACACTATCACTTAGCAATATTGGAGTATTATAAGTAGGAACATAATCCTCTGCTCCACTCCAAGGCCCAAAGGCATCTTCTAATTTTTTTATTAATTCCTTTTCATCAAACTTTCCACAAATAGAAATTACAGAATTATATGGAGTATATTTAGAATTGATAAAATCTTTTATTTTTTTACTATTAAATGACTTTATATTTTCAATACTTCCTAAAATAGGGTAAGCTAATGAATTTTCTCCAAATATTGCTTTAGCTTGATTATTATCTAATACATCTTCTGGAGAATCTTCACTCATATTTATCTCTTCAATAACTACCCCTTGCTCTTTCTTTATTTCTTCATCATCAAATTTAGAATTTATTATCATATCAGATAATATATCAATAGCTAAATCTATATGGGTATTTAATGACTTTATATAATAACAAGTAGCTTCCTTGCTTGTATATGCATTTATTTGCCCACCTACATTTTCTATCTCTTGAACTATTTCTTTTGAAGTTCTTTTTTCTGTCCCTTTAAAGAACATATGCTCTATAAAATGAGAAATTCCATTTACATTTAACTCTTCATTTCTAGAACCATTTTGAACCATAACACCAATGCTTATTGAATTTACATGTTCTATATATTCTGTTACTACTCTTAATCCATTTTTTAGTTTATATGTGTTAAACATCTTTCCTCCTTAAATTATTATTTCTATTTATAACCTGTTATTAATATTCACTTTTAATCAAAATATTTTATCCGATTGCTACTACTGCTAACACTCCTACCTTCTATAAGTGGGAGCTAAGCACTGCTATGCCCTGGATTAGTTCTTCTAAGCTTCAGATGGAGTATGGTATTCCTGCACTCCGTGAAAGTGAATCACACAAAATGCAAGATTTTGGTTCTCTACTTTTTAAGAAAACTCCACCTGAAGCTTAGAATCACTTTATAATTCCCAATAATGCGAAAAATCAATCGAACTATAGTTATATTATTCTATTATAACTCAACTTATGTAAATATATTTAAAATTTTATCGTATAAAGAAAAAAAGGCAATAAATTGCCCTTTGCTTACATTTTTTATTCAGTCTTTTCTTCTTCAGAAGTATCTACTAAAGCATCTTTTCTAGATAAATTAATTCTACCTTGATTATCTATTTCAGTTACTTTAACTAATATTTCGTCTCCAACTGATACAACATCTTCAACTTTATTTACTCTTGCTTTATCAAGCTTAGAAATATGACATAATCCTTCTTTATTAGGTAAGATTTCAACAAAAGCACCAAAAGTAGCTATTTTAGTTACTTTTCCTAAGTAAACTTCTCCTGCTTTAACTTCTTTAGTTAAGCCATCGATAATTGAAAGTGCTTTTTTAACGCCTTCATGATCAGGTGATGATACAAATACTGTACCGTCTTCCTTAATATCGATCTTAACTCCAGTTTCTTCGATAATCTTATTAATTACCTTACCACCAGCTCCTATTACATCTCTGATTTTTTCAGGATCTATAGAAATGATAGAAGTTTTTGGAGCAAATTCAGATACTTCTTTTCTTGCATCTGGAATACATTCGCTAATCTTATCTAATATATGAAGTCTAGCTTTTCTAGCTCCTCTTATAGCATCTTCAATTACCTTAAAGCTAAGTCCTTTAATTTTAGTATCAACTTGAATAGAAGTAATACCTTCAACAGTACCTGCTACTTTAAAGTCCATGTCTGCAAAGAAATCTTCAATTCCTTGAATATCTGTTAAAACTTCTTCTCTACTTAAATCTTCAGAAGTTATAAGCCCCATTGCTATACCAGCTGCTGGTCTCTTTAGAGGAACCCCTGCATCTAATAATGCTAATGTACTTCCACAAACTGATGCTTGAGAAGTTGATCCATTTGAACTTAATACTTCAGATACTAATCTTATAGTGTATGGGAATTCTTCTTCAGAAGGTATTAGTGGCTCAAGAGCTCTTTCTGCTAAAGCACCATGACCTATTTCTCTTCTACCTGGTCCCCTTAAAGGTCTTACTTCACCAACTGAATAAGCAGGGAAGTTATAGTGATGCATATATCTCTTAGATTCTGCTTCACCTATACCGTCTATAATTTGAATATCACCAACTGCACCTAAAGTTGCTACAGTCATAACTTGAGTTAATCCTCTAGTAAATAAACCTGTTCCATGAGTTCTTGGAAGTATTCCCACCTCACATGATATAGGTCTAACTTCATCAAATGCTCTTTCATCTGGTCTTCTATGATGATTTAAAAGCATATCTCTTACTACTTCTTTTTGTAGGTTGTATAATATTTCTTTAATATCTGCTACATTTTCAGGATATTTTTCCTCAAATTCTGCATAAACCTTTTCAGTAACTACGTCTATTGCAGCGTTTCTTTCATCTTTATCAGAAATCCACATAGCTTCTTTTACCATTTCACCAGCAAAAGCTTTTATTTCTTCTTCAAGCTCTACACTTGGTTTATATAATTCTGGTACGATCTTTTCCTTACCAAACTTTTCCATAGCTTCTTCTTGGAATTTGATTATATCTTGACAACTATCAAAACCAAATTTTATTGCATCAAGCATAACATCTTCTGCTATTTCTAAGCCACCAGCTTCAATCATCATTACTCTTTCGCTAGTTGCACAAACTGTTAATTGAAGAATACTTTCTTCTCTTTCTTTGGATGTTGGATTTAAAACGAAATTTCCATCGATTAGACCTACTTGCACAGCTGCAACAGGTGTTGTAAAAGGAATGCTTGATAAGCATAATGATAATGAGGCTGCATTAATTGCTAAGATTTCTGGTAAATTGTCTTTTTCTACAGATACTACTGTACATACTACTTGCACATCATTTCTATATCCTTTTGGGAATAAAGGTCTAAGAGGTCTATCAACTGCTCTTCCAAATAGGATAGCATTTTCTGAAGGTCTACCCTCTCTTTTTATAAATCCACCTGGGATTTTTCCTACTGAATAAAGTCTTTCTTCATATTCAACACTTAAAGGAAAGAAATCAATCCCCTCTCTTGGTTTTTCTGAAGCATTAACATTTGTTAAAATAACTGTGTCTCCATAACTAATAAAAGATGCTACATTAGATAGCATTCCAACCTTGCCAAATTCAAGTTTTAATTCTCTTCCTGCTATGGTAGTTTTCATTACATTGTTCATTTTGTTACCTCCCTTCAAGGCTACTTTCTTATCATTCAAATTTGTTAAAATAATAGAGCGGCTTAAAAAACCGCTCTAAGGACTATCTTCTTAAGCCTAATTTTTTGATTATAGCTCTGTATCTTTCGATATCTTGTTCAGCTAAGTAGTTTAAAAGACCTCTTCTTCTACCAACCATCATTAAAAGACCTCTTCTTGAGTGGTGATCTTTCTTATGCATTTTTAAGTGGCCAGTTAAAGAATTGATTCTTTCTGTTAATAATGCTATTTGCACTTCTGGAGAACCAGTATCTCCTTCGTGTCTTCCGTGTTCTTTAATTATTTCTTGCTTTCTTATTGCGTCCATTAATCGCACCTCCGTAATATTATCCCCTATATCCAAGAAATGAGATGGCATCCTCAAATCATAGAATTAGGTTCTTCCTTGATATTATAACAAATCATAATCTTATTGTAAATTATAATTTTACATAATTAAATTATTATATCTCTATTCTTTATAAATTCTTCATCTTTTTTTATTTGATTAACCATTTCATCTAAAGAATCAAATTTTACTTCGTCTCTTATTCTTTCCACAAAATAAACTTTAATCTCTTCTCCATAAATCATTTTATCAAAATTTAAAATGAAAGTTTCTATAGTTAATTCTGTCCCATTAACTGTTGGATTATTCCCAACTGAAGTTAATCCTTTAAACTTCTCATCACCATATATTACATTAGTATAGTAAACACCTTTTTTAGGGATGACCATCTTATCACTAAATTCTAAATTAGCTGTTGGAAATCCTATAGTTCTTCCAAGCTTCTTACCATGAATTACTTTACCTTTAATTAAGTATGGCTTTGACAGCATTTCTGTAGCCTTACTAACATTTCCTTCCACAAGGGATTTTCTTATTCTAGTACTGCTTATTACTTCGCTTTCATAATTATATTGATCTATTATATATAATTTATATCCATATTTATCTTGAAGCTTTTTAAGTAACTCAACATCACCTAAGTTTTTATGTCCAAATCTAAAATTAAATCCTACAACTATTCCTTTTACATTATAATCTTCACAAAGAAGCTTAATAAAATCTTCAGCTGTAATTGACATAAATTCTTTAGTAAAAGTTCTTAAAACAACAATATCAACATTTTCTTCCTCTAAATACTGAAGCTTTGTATCTAAATCCATAATTAGTTTAGGTACATTATCAGGACTTACAAGAGTTTTAGGATGATTTTTATAAGTAAAAACCATGCTTTTGCCATTTTCTTCTTTAGCCACCTGGACAGTCTTTCTTACTAGGGATAGGTGTCCATAATGAAGTCCATCAAAACTTCCTAATGCAACATAGTTATTATTTTCTTTATTTTCTATAATATTATCATCTATTACTAGCATATCCTACACCCCTAATTAATTAGCAATTTTTCTATCTTAAAGCCTTTTTGATCACCTTTTCCAAGACCTATAAACTTAGAATTTTCGTCATAGACTCTATATAGTCTTCCTATTTCTATTTTATCCTTTGTAAGTCTTTTGTCAAAGACTTTAACTCCATTTATCAATAATTTTGAAAAATTATTTGAAACTACTAGTTTTTCATAATTATCTAAAGCATCATCTATACTAATAATATAATCCTTTATATTATCTAATGTAATATCACTTATATTTATAGCCTCTTCTTCAGTAAATTTTGATGTTTTACTTCTTTTAAGTTTAGTCATTGCAGCACCAACACCAAGAATTTCACCAATATCAAAACAGAGACTTCTTATGTAAGTACCCTTAGAGCAAGTAACCTTCATTTTTACATAAGGATTATTGATTTCAACATCCTCGATTTTATAAATGCTTATTAGTCGCCCTTTCCTTTCCACTTCAATTCCTTGTCTTGCAAGTTCATATAACCTTACACCATTTTGTTTTAAAGCAGAATACATCGGTGGTACTTGACTATATTCTCTTTCAAAAGAAAATATAGCCTTTGAAATTTCACTATTAATTAAACTTGATGGATCTTTTTTTTCAATTATTTCACCTTCTAAGTCATATGTAGTAGTCTTTATACCTAGTTTAAATTCTACCTCATAAACCTTATCTGAATCCATAATATAGTCTATAATTTTAGTTGCTTTTCCTACACATATAGGTAAAACCCCTGAAGCTTCAGGATCTAAAGTACCAGTATGTCCAACCTTTTTCTCACCTAAAGTCTTCTTTATTACTCTTACAACATCAAAAGATGTCATTCCAGTATTTTTAAAAACATTAATTACTCCATCCATTACAGTAACTCTTTCTCTATTTCATCTAAAATTTTATCCTTTGCTTCATCTAAAGTTAATCCTTTTAATGCAATTCCAGCAGCCTTAACATGACCTCCGCCACCTAAAGCTCCCGCAATCTTTCTTACATCAAAATCATTTTTAGATCTTAAACTAGCCTTAACTCCAATATCAGTTTCTTTAATTAATACTGCAATTTCTACTCCCTTTATTTGAAGTCCAAAAGAGATTATATCTGAAGTATCACCAATTTCTATACCAAGGTCTTCTGCATAAGATTTAGGTATTTTAATTAAAGATACTTTCCTATCAAACAGTAATTCCATATCATTTATGGCTCTACCTGTTAGTCTTATCTTTTCAAATGTATTATTATCAAATAAACTTTGATATATAAAAGTATTATTGACTCCAATACCTTTTAGTTTTGAAGCTATCTTATGTGTTCTTGAAGTTACATTTGAATGTCTAAAACCACCTGTATCTGTTACTAATGATGTGTAAAGACATGTTCCGATTTCTAACTTTTCAGTAGATTTCTCATTAAGATCTAATCCTAAACACTCTAATAACTCATAGACTATTTCTGCAGTCGCTGCTGCATTTATATCTACATAATTTAAGTGTCCATATTTATCATTTGAAATATGGTGATCTATATTTATAATAGTCCCCTTATATCCTGATAAATCTGCTGATATTCTATCATAATTGCCACAGTCTAATACTATAACTATATCAGTACAGTCAATAGGAGATATTAAATTTCCAGTAGCTTCATTTGATCTTTTTAAAAATTGAAGGTTTTCAGAGATTATGTCCTTTGATATTAAATAAGCGTCTTTTTTTATTAGCTTTAAAGCATTTAATAGTGCAAGTGCACTACCTACTGCATCACCGTCAGGTGATACATGATAGGTAATGCCTATTTTACTTGCCTTATATATTAAACTTGCTATATTTTCTAAGGTATTCATTATTTATCTTTAACCTTATCTATTAGCTCTTCTATCTTCATACTATAAGTTATAGAATCATCTAACTCAAATAAAATTTGAGGGGTATTTCTAAGATTGATTCTTTGACCTATTTCTCTTCTAATATATCCGCTTGCACTCTTTAAGGCTGCAAAAGTTTCATTTTTCTCTTCTTCGTTTTTCCCAAAAATACTTACAAAGACCTTTGCATATCTTAAATCTTTACTTACTTTAACAGATGTAACTGAAACCATAGCTTTCATTCTAGGGTCTTTAATTTCATCTCTAATAATAACGCTTATTTCTCTTCTAACTTCTTCGTTTATCCTTCCGCCTCTATAATTAGCCATAAACTCACCTCTTTAATTAAAGCTGCTTTCTTTCAACTGCTTGCATGCTAAAGGATTCTATAATATCGCCTTCTTTAATGTCATTAAACTTTTCTACGCTTAATCCACATTCATATCCTTTACTAACTTCCTTAGCATCATCTTTAAATCTCTTAAGTGAAGCTAATGTAGATTCGAATATTACTACTCCATCTCTTATAACTCTAACTTCAGAGTTTCTTAAAATCTTACCATCTAATACATAACTTCCAGCAATTGTACCAATGCTTGAAATCTTATATACCATTCTTACTTCTGCCTTACCATTTATAACTTCTTTATACTCTGGATCTAGCATACCAATCATTGCTGATTTTACATCTTCTATAGCATCATAAATAATTCTATAAGTTTTAATTTCAACGCCATCTTTATCTGCTATAACGCTAGCATTAGAATCTGGTCTTACATTAAATCCTATAAGTAATGCATTTGATGCTGTTGCTAAAGTTACATCTGTTTCAGTTATAGCTCCAACTCCACCATGAATAACTCTTACCTTAACATCTTCAGTAGAAAGTTTTTCTAATGATTGCTTAATTGCTTGAACCGAACCTTGAACGTCAGCCTTAACTATTATTCCAAGTTCCTTAACTGTGCCCTCTTGAATTTGGCTATATAAATCTTCAAGAGATACTCTGTTTTGTGAATGGAAACTTTCATCCTTAATCTTTTGCTTTCTTGTTTCTGCCATGTTTCTTGCAGTCTTTTCATCTTTAACTACAGCGAATCTATCTCCAGCAGATGGAACTTCTGAAAGTCCTAATATCTCAACTGGAATTGAAGGACCTGCTGATTTAATAGATTTACCCTTATCATCAAACATAGCTCTTATTCTACCATATGTTGATCCAACTAAAATTGAATCTCCAACATGTAATGTTCCATTTTGAATAAGTAAAGTAGCAACTGCACCTCTACCTTTATCTAATTTAGCTTCTATAACTGTACCCTTTGCTTTTCTCTTAGGATCAGCTTGAAGTTCAGACATTTCAGAAGTTAATAATACCATTTCTAATAATTGCTCTAGGTTTTCACCTGTTTTAGCTGAAACTGGAACACAAATAGTATCTCCGCCCCAATCTTCTGCAACTAACTCATGTTCAGTAAGTTCTTGCTTAACTCTCTCAATATTAGCTCCTGGTCTATCTATCTTGTTTATAGCAACAATCATAGGAACTCCTGCTGCCTTACAGTGGTTTATTGCTTCCTTAGTTTGAGGCATAATACCATCATCAGCCGCAACAACTAAAATTACTACATCAGTAATTTGTGCTCCTCTAGCTCTCATAGCAGTAAAGGCTTCGTGACCTGGAGTATCTAAAAATGTAAGCTTTTCTCCATTTAAGTTTACTGTATAAGCACCAATATGTTGAGTTATACCACCAGCTTCTCTAGATGTTACATTAGCTTTTCTTATAGCATCTAAAAGAGAAGTCTTACCATGGTCAACGTGACCCATTACTGTAACTATAGGTGGTCTCTTTACTAAGTTTTCTTCAATTACTTCTTCTTCTTCTACTATTTCTAATTCTTCTTTTTCTTCTTTTTTAACTACTAAACACTCATATTTTTCACATACTTTTTCTGCAGTTGCAAAATCTATCTCTTGATTTATAGCTGCCATAACTCCAGTGAAAATAAGAGTTTTAATTACGTCTGCTGTAGGCTTACCTAATTTTTCAGCTAATTCTTTAACTGTTATAGTTTCACCTATTTCAACAACTCCTGAACCACCTTCACCAACTACATCAGCCTCTTCTTGATTTTTTCTCTTCTTTTTCTTTTTAGCTTGATTATTTACTTCTTCTTGTAGTTGTTCTTCATATTCGTCTACTATAGTCTTATCTTCTGAAGCTTCTTGTTCACCAAGTAATTCCTTGATTAATTCTGCATCTTCATCTTCTATAACGCTCATATGATTTTTAACATCCACGCTAAATTCATTCATTAATAGTTCTATAAGCTCCTTTGAGCTAATATTAAGTTCTTTTGCCAATTCATATACTCTGATTTTTGACAATAAAATCACCCCCGGTTAAATTTTTATCTTATCTCATCATAAAGGGTAGAAAGCTTATTTGCCATATTGCTATCTAATATAGCTAATATTTTCACTTCTTCTCTTCCAATGGAATTTCCTAGTTCTTCTTTTGTAAAATCTTCTATTACTTTTATATTCTTTGCTAAACAATGCTTTTTAAACTTCTTTTTTGTACTTTCTGACGCATCATTAGATATTATAAATAAAGATATTGATTTCTTATTTCTGGCTTCATCGCATTTGCTATAGCCTTCAATTATATTGCCTGATCTTTTAGCTAAACCTAAAAAATTAAAAAACTTATCCATTGTTTATTTCTTCCCTTAATTTGTTATATACTTCTTCACTAATTGCAATATCTAAATTTCTAGATAATCTCTTAGCTTTAAAAGCTTTTTCTAGACACTCTTCATTTTTACAAACATAAGCGCCTCTTCCTGACTTTTTGCCAGTTAAATCTACTGAAACCTCTCCTTCAGGACTCTTAACTACACGTATAAGTTCCTTTTTGGGTTTCATTTCCATACATCCTGTACACATTCTTAAAGGAATTTTCTTTACTTTCATAAAAAATCCTCCTTATTCAATAACTATATCTTCTTCGATTTCTTTTTCTTCTGTCTTTATTGCATCTGCTTGAGATTTACTTTTAATGTCAATTTTCCAGTTAGTAAGCTTAGCTGCAAGTCTAACATTTTGACCTTCTTTTCCTATTGCTAAAGATAATTGGTTATCTTCAACAACTACTTTAGCAGATTTATTTTCTTCACATACCTCAACTTCTAATACCTTAGCTGGACTTAATGATGCTGCTATAAATTCTTCTGGATTTTTGCTCCATTTAATAATATCGATTTTTTCACCTTTTAATTCATTTACGATATTTTGAACTCTAGCGCCCTTTGGTCCAACACATGCACCCATCGGATCAACATTTTCATCATTAGAATGAACTGCTATCTTACTTCTTGAACCAGCTTCTCTTGAAATGCTCTTAATTTCAACAACACCTTCATATATTTCAGGCACTTCTAACTCAAAAAGTCTCTTAACTAAGCCAGGATGTGTTCTAGATACTAATATTTGTGCTCCTTTTGAACCATTCTTAACTTCAACTACATATAATTTAATTCTTTCGTTAAATTTATAGTCTTCTCCAGGAATTTGCTCATTTGGTCCAATAGATGTTTCTATTCTTCCTAAGTTAACAAAGACATTTCCCTTATCTTTTCTTAATACAGTTCCAGAAATAATATCATATTCTAATTCTTTATATTCTGAATAAACTATATTTCTTTCTGCTTCTCTTATTCTTTGAGTAACAACACCCTTTGCAAGTTGAGCTGCAACTCTACCAAAATTCTTTGGAGTTACCTCTAAATCTACTATATCATCTAGATCATATCTTGGGCTAATTTCCTTAGCTTCTTCTATAGAGATTTCTGTAACATTATCATACACATCTTCAACTACTACTTTTTGAGCATATACATGTATTTCACCTGATTCTCTATTGATACTAACTTTTACGTTTTGTGCTGAAGTAGTTGGACTAGCATAATTTTTCTTATATGCTGCAACTAATGCATCTTCAATTGTAGTAAAAATTAAATCTTCGCTAATCCCCTTATCTTTTACAATTTCTTTAAGAGCACCTATAAACTCTTGGTTCATTATTATATCCTCCTTATTAAATTTCCCCTTCTAAATTGGCTGATTTTATTTTATCTTTAGGGATAGTTATTAAACTTTCTGCTTCAACAACTATTGAATCTTCCTTAACTTCCCTTAATATACCTTTTACATTCTTTTTTCCTTCAAAAGATTTTGTAAATCTTATAAGTACTTCTTTTCCAATTTGCATTACATAGTGAGCTTCAGTATATAAGCCCCTATTTAGACCTGGTGATGATACCTCAAGATAATAAGCAACTGGAATTGGATCTTCTTCATCCATTATATCACTTACTCTTCTTGATACCTTTTCGCAATCCGTTAAGCTTATACCACCATCTTTATCAATATATATTCTTAAATAATATTCTCCATTTTCTTTTACATATTCAATATGGTATAACTCATATTGAAGTTCCTCAGCTACAGGTCTTACTAATTGATAAATTTTTTCTATTAATGAATCAACTTTCATATTAACCTCCTTTTTTCATATTCAATTTTTATTTTGTGATTACTCTTTGCTATAACCTTTAAATAAACTCTCTACATAATCTTTAGTTGTTAACTAAAGTTAATAAATTTATTTAAGTTAAATAACAAATTTAAAAGCATACAGAATGTATTTCTATAAGCTTTATAAATAATAACATTACTTAAATTCTATGTATTTTATAGATAATTAATTGTTTAATATTTAATAAAACTTATATCTCTATAAAAAAAGCAACTAATTTGTAGTTGCAATTAAATAGAAAGAGCGGGCACTATAATCTCCCACTCCAATTCTTAGCTATTAGTAAATCACTTCTTTATTATCCTAACATAATTTCATAATTAAAACAAGAGGGGAGGAGTAAATTCTTACATTCTATTATTACTCTCCCCTTTCTTATGAATTTTATTCCACTAAAATAAAGATAATTGATTAGTTTCGGACATACCTTCAAGGCATCCATGATTACTTAAAGTTTCAATAACTGTTTTAGATACTTTAGACCTAATTCTTAAATCTTCCTTTGAAATAAACTCTCCTTGTTTTCTAGCTTCAACTATACTTTTCGCAGCATTGTCACCTACTCCTTGAAGGGCACTAATTGGTGGTCTAATTCCATCCTCTTCAATAGTAAATTTCGTTGCCTCTGAAATATATAAATCAACCTTTTTAAAATTAAGACCTCTTGCATATAGTTCATAAGCTAATTCAAGAACTGTAATTAATCCCTTATCTTTTGCTGTAGCCTTATTACCAAGTTCGTATAATTCATTTAACTTTGCATTAATTGCTCCTTGACCTTTACATATAAGATCAGCATCAAAGTCATCTGCCCTTACAGTAAAGTAAGTTGCATAATATGCTTCAGGATAATAGACCTTAAAATATGCAATTCTAACTGCCATCATTACATAAGCAACAGCATGACCCTTAGGGAACATGTATTTAATTCTCTTACAAGACTCTATATACCAGTCAGGAACATTATTTTCCCTCATAGTTTTTTCAAATTCTTCTGTAAGTCCCTTCCCCTTTCTTACGCTTTCCATTATAGTAAAGGCCATTTTAGGTGGAACTCCTGCATACATTAAATAAACCATAATATCATCTCTAGTGGCAATACATTCTCTCAGAGTAGTGTATCCTTCTTTTATAAAGTACTGTGCATTATTAAGCCATACGTCAGTACCATGAGATAGACCAGATATTCTTACTAAATCAGCAAAGCTTTCTGGCTGGGTATCAACAAGCATACCTCTAACAAATTTCGTACCAAACTCCGGCAAGCCATAACTACCTACCTCGCAACCTAACTCTTCCTTAGTAACTCCTAAGGCCTCAGGAGATGTAAATAAAGATATAACTTTTTTATCATTTAAAGGAATTGTCTTTGGATCTACACCTGTTAAATCTTGAAGCATTCTAATCATGGTAGGATCATCATGTCCTAGTATATCTAATTTCAATAATCTACCTGAAATAGAGTGATAGTCAAAATGAGTAGTTGTAACATCTGATGTAGGATCATCTGCTGGTCTTTGTATTGGAGTAAAATTATATATTTCATTATCACTAGGTACAACCATTATACCTCCTGGATGCTGACCAGTAGTTCTTTTTATTCCAGTACAACCAATAGTTAATCTTTCTATTTCAGCATTAGATGCTCTAATACCTCTTTCATCTAAATATTTTCTTACATATCCATAAGCAGTTTTTTCAGCAACCGTACCTATTGTACCCGCCTTAAATACATACCCTTTACCAAATAATACTTCAGTATATTTATGAATTTCCCCTTGGTTATCCCCAGAGAAGTTAAGGTCTATATCAGGCTCTTTATCTCCTTCAAATCCTAGGAAGGTTTCAAAAGGTATATCATGACCATCTTTAATATATTCAGCACCACAATCTGGACATTTTTTATCTTCTAAGTCAGCTCCTGAACTTACAGAGCCATCTAAGAAAAACTCTGATTTCTTGCAATTTGGACAAACATAATGAGGAGGAAGACCATTAACCTCAGTAATATTTGACATTGTTGCTACAAAAGATGAGCCAACAGATCCTCTAGATCCAACTAGATACCCATCTGCTATAGATTTTGCAACTAACTTTTGAGCAATTAGATAAAGAACTGCATAACCATTATTAATAATAGAGTTTAATTCTTTATCAAGTCTCTTTTGAACTACTTCAGGTAATGGATTACCATATATTGAGTGAACCTTATTCATAGTCATTTCTCTTATTTCATCGTCAGCTCCTTCAATCTTAGGAGGATATGTCTCATCTGGAATAGGCTTTAGTACTTCTATGGAATCTGCTATTAAGTTTGGATTATTTATTACTACTTCTCTTGCGACTTCATTGCCTAGGTATGAAAATTCCTTAAGCATTTCTTCTGTAGTTTTTAAATAAAGTGGAGGTTGTTTATCAGAATCAGAAAATCCTTTTCCCGCCATTATTATTCTTCTAAAAGCCTCATCTTGTGGCTCTAAGAAGTGTACATCACCAGTTGCCACAACAAGCTTATTTAATTCTTTTCCAAGTTTATATATTTTCTTATTTAAAGATTGTAATTCTTCTATACTACGTACATTGCCTTTATCTATTAAATATTCATTATTTTCTACTGGCTGAATTTCTAAATAATCATAGAAATTCATTATTTCTTTAAGCTCTACATCATTTCTACCATCTAATACAGCTCTATATACTTCTCCTGCTTCGCAAGCAGAGCCAATTATTAGATTTTCCCTAACTTCCATAAGCTTACTTTTTCTAATTCTCGGATTCTTGAAGAAGTTGTCTAAGTGAGCTTCAGACACTAGCTTATATAAAGTTTTCATACCTTCTTGATTCTTTGCAAATATAATAACATGGAAGGTCTTTTCTTTCTTTATATCCATTTTTTCTAGATATTCTGCATTTAACTCTCTTATATTATTAATATTCAATTCTTCAATCATCTTCTTTATAAAGATTAAAAATATATCTACTGTAGCCTTTGCATCATCAACAGCTCTATGGTGATTTTCAAGAGAAACACCTAAATGCTTAGCAACAAGATTTAACTTAACTCTTTTAAGTTCAGGATATAGGAATCTAGCTAAAGGAACAGTGTCTATAATAGTAGAATTAAATTCAAGCCCTAAATCTCTACAATTTTTCTTAATAAATCCTGTATCAAAAGCAGAATTATGGGCTACTACTGCAGAACCATTTATAAATTCCATAAACTTAGGTAATACATCTTCAATAGGATCTGCATCTCTAACCATCTCATCTGTAATTCCAGTAAGTTCAGTTATCTTATAGGGTATCTTACATTTAGGATAAACAAACTCACTAAATGTATCTATTATTTCTCTATTTTTAATTTTAACTGCCCCAATTTCAATAATTTTATCATTAATAGCAGAAAAACCTGTAGTTTCTATATCAAAAATTATAAATTCATCATCAAAGTTTTCATTTTTATCATTTAAAGCTATAGGTATTCCGTCATTAACTAAATATCCTTCAACTCCATAAAGAACTTTAATTTTATTCTTTTTTGCAGCAATTTGTGCATCTGGAAAGGCTTGAACTACACCATGGTCAGTTACCGCAATAGCTCTATGGCCCCATTTAGCAGCTCTTTCTACAAGCTTAGTTACTGAAGTAACACCATCCATAGCACTCATTGTTGTATGACAATGAAGCTCAACTCTCTTTTCCTCAGCCCCATCCATTCTTTCTATCTTCTTCATTCTTAAGATATCTCTACCCATAATTACTACTTCTCTAGCATAAGTGTCATAAACAGCCTCACCTTTAACTTTACAGTATAAGCCCGGCTTTACCGCTTCTAATACTTCCTCTGTTTCTTGAGGCTTTAAAAAGCATTTTACTGTTATTGAGCTAGTATAATCAGTAATAAAGAATGTTAATATAATTTTCCCAGTCTTAGTTTCAACAATTTCCTTCTTAAATACTTCTCCTAATATTGCAACTACACCTGTTGTTTCATCGATTTCCTTAATAGGAGTTGCTTCTATACTAATATTTCTACCTAAGATGCTATTTTCACTTTTAGCTTCTCTTTTAAATTCACGCTTTTCATAAGGTTTATTTGGTTTAGATTGTTTATCTGATTTTTTATCTTCAGATTTTTCATTTGAAGACATAACTTCACTTTTAATATTTCTACCACTAAATATTTCTTTTAATACTTCTTTTTCCTTTTGAAGCTTTTCTTCATTGCTATCTCCCTTTTCTAAACTTTCATCATATTCAAAAATAATATTACTTTTAATATCAAAAATATTTCTTATATTGGAAGATATTATACTTGGTACATCTTTAGTTCTTAAATGTTCATTTAATTTTTCATATCCACTTGAAATAACTATATTACTACCCTCTACCCTTTTTACTCCATTTACTAATATAGGCTTAGATAAAGGTACAGTTTTAATAATATCTCCCACTATTTCAAGCCAATGATTTTCAACAGCCTCTTTTAAAGAAAGAGTAGATATATCCCTGTAAAATAGTATCTCTATATCAATATCTACATTAATTATTTTTTTAATAGCCTTTTTAATTTTTTCTTCTTCAGTTTCATTAAGACTATCCTTACCCCTTAAAACTACTTTAAGAACATTACTTTTCTTTAAAAACTGAAATTTTATAATATTTATTTCTTTATCTTCTAACTCTTCATCCTTATTAATTTCCTTCTTAATAAGTTTTAAAACAGCTTCACTCAACAAAAACACCACCTTTAAATGGATATTCAGTAGACAAAATTATATTAAACGAAAGAATTGACAATGTAAAACTTTCTTAAGGAATACCTTAAGTTTAATTATCCATTGCCAATTATTAAAATTACATATTTTCTATTTCTTTCATTAGTTCTTCAACTAATTCTGCTTCTTTAACCTTTTTATATATAACACCCTTTTTAAATATTAGACCTTCACCGTTTCCTCCAGCTATTCCAATATCAGCTTCTCTTGCTTCTCCAGGGCCATTTACTGCACATCCCATTACAGCAACTTTAATATTCTTATTTATGCTTTCAAGCCTTTTTTCAACTTCTTCAGCTATTTTAATTAAATTTATTTGTGTTCTACCACAAGTAGGACATGATATAAATTGTAATCCACTTTTTCTAAGTTTTAAAGCTTTTAAAATTTCTTTTGCAACTTTAATTTCTTCAATAGGATCACTAGTTAATGATACTCTTACAGTATCACCTATCCCTTCAGCTAAAAGGGTTCCAAGCCCTATACTTGACTTTATAGTTCCTCTAAAAGGAGTTCCAGATTCAGTAACGCCTAAATGAAGTGGATAATCACAGCTTTCACTCATTAATCTATACGCATCTATCATCATAGCAACATCAGAAGATTTAATAGATACTACTATATCATAAAACTCTAATTCTTCTAATATTTTTACGTGTCTTAATGCTGATTCAACTAATCCCTTAGCCGTTGGCTTACCATCTCTTTCCAATATATCTTTTTCTAAAGAACCAGAATTCACTCCAATTCTTATTGGTAAATTTTTAGCCTTAGCAGCTTCTGCTACTATTCTTACCTTATCAACTTTACCAATGTTTCCTGGATTAATTCTTAAAGCAGAAACTCCATTTTCAATAGCAGCTAATGCTAATTTGTAATCAAAATGTATATCTGCAACTACAGGAATTGGTGACTTTTCACATATTCCCTTTAAAGCTTCTGCGGCCTTCATATCAGGAACAGCACATCTTATTATTTCACATCCTGCATTATATAATGTATTAATTTGAGCTAGTGTAGCTTCAACATCTCTAGTATCAGTATTAGTCATTGATTGAATTGATACTGGTGCATCTCCACCAACATAACAAGTTCCAACCTTAACTTTTCTTGTTTTTCTTCTTTCCATATTATTTTCCTCTCCTAAAACTGTATTGGGAATAATATATCCTTTATAGTTACTAAAATCATAAGTCCAAATAAAAGCATAAGTCCAACATAATTCATTGCACCAACTACTTTTTCTGGTACCTTTCTTCTTGTAATTAACTCTATTAATAATATAACTGTCCAACCACCATCTAAAGCCGGGAATGGTAGCATATTAAATACAGCTAAATTTATACTTATAAATGCAATAAAGTTCATAAGATTCCACACACCATTTTTGGCAGCTTCGCTTGACATTCTTATAATAGATACAGGTCCCCCTACATCAGTTTTAAAATTAACCTTCCCTGTAATCATCATTTTAAGTCCTTTGTAAGTTTGACTTACAACTGAAGCCGTCTGATTAAAACTTTGTTTAAAACTTTGAAGTATTCCAGGATTACTTACCCTTTCAAACCCAAAGCCAATCATATATTGTTCTACCCCATTTTCTTCAACTAACTTAGGAGTTATTACAACTTCTTTTTTCTCCCCATTTCTTTCTATTAAGAAATTAATAGGCTCATCCTTAGCTAGGTTAATACCTATAGATAAATCATCTGCTGAAAAAACTCTGCTACCATTAACTTTTAAGAATTTATCTCCTTCTTGAAGCCCAGCACTAACAGCAGGCATATCATCTATTAAACTAGCTACCTTAGGCAAACTATATCCAAATTTATTTAAAATTACTGTAAAGATTAAAATAGCAAATAAAAAATTCATTGTTGCACCAGCAATAATAACGCTAATACGTCTTAATGGCGACTTAGATGAAAAACTTTTATCATCACTACTCTCCTCTTCCTCCCCTAACATTTTAACATATCCTCCAATAGGAAACAAACCTATTGAGTATTTAGTTTCTTTTCCATTTATAGAAACAATCTTAGGCCCCATCCCTATAGCAAACTCCTCAACCCTTATCCCATTAACTTTCGCCATTATAAAGTGACCAAGTTCATGAACTATAATAAGTAAACTAAAACCTAATAGCGCATAAATTATATACAATATACCTTCCTCCTAATTCAACTTTTGCCTTATATATTTTCTAACCTCTGAATCTAATGTTATTACATTTTCAATAGTTACTTCCTTTGTTTTTTCTTCTTTAAATACTTCTAAAGCTTCTTCAATTAATTCAGCTATATCTAAGAACTTTATTTTTTTCTCTAAAAGTAAGGCAACAGCTTCTTCATTAGCTGCATTTAAAACGCAAGGTGCAAGCATACCTTCTTTTCCAACCTTATAGGCAAGTTTTAAGCATTTAAAGGTATCTAAATCAGGCTTTTCAAAAGTTAAACTTCCAAGTTCATAAAAGTTTAGACTATCACATACAGCATCTTTTCTTACCTTTTTGTTAATTGCATATTGTATAGGTAACTTCATATCAGTAGTACCTAGTTGTGCTATTACACTTGCATCATTATATTCAACCATTGAGTGTATTATACTTTGAGGATGAACTACAACTTGAATATTATCATAAGGACAATTAAACAAGAAATGTGCCTCTATTACTTCTAATCCTTTATTCATTAAGGTAGCTGAGTCTATAGAAATTTTTTGACCCATATTCCATTTAGGATGTTTTAGTGCATCCTCAACTGTAACCTTCTTTAAGAATTCTATATCCTTCCCCCTAAAAGGTCCACCTGATGCAGTTAGTATAATTTTCTTAACATCTTTTTCATTATACCCATTTAAAGCTTGGAATATTGCACTATGTTCTGAATCAACAGGTAGAATATCTACACCCATTTCCTTAGCTTTTTTCATTACAAGTTCACCAGCTACTACTAAGGTTTCTTTATTAGCTAAAGCAATATCCTTCCCTGCTTCTATAGCTTTAATAGTTGGTCTTAGACCTATCATACCTACAACAGAAGTTACAACCATATCTATTTCTTCTAATGATGCTATAGCTTCTAGTCCTTCTATTCCTTTATATACAACTATATTTATACCGTTGTCTATACAAAACCCCTCTACAGACTTAGCACTTTCTTCATCCATCATAGCAACATATTTAGGCTTAAATTCTTTGATTATCTCTATTATTTTATTTACAGATGAATTAGCACTAATACCTATTAAATTTATTTCTCCATTTGACTTTCTAATTACATCTAATGTTTGTGTACCTATTGATCCTGTTGCTCCTAAAATTGAAATATTCTTCATCTTTACCTCCTAGCTTAACTGCTATAAATTACATCTTTTGCTATTATACTATAAATTGGACCTGCAATTATTCCAATTAATCCAAACATATTAACCCCTATATAAATAGATAATATTACTACTAAAGGATGAATATCAAGTCTACTACTTAAAAATTTTGCTTCAAGTATTTCTCTTATAATCTTTTCTAAGCAGTATAATAAAACTAACCCAAATACTAATAAATATCTCTTTATTACAATATTGTATATTATTATTGGTATAAAAACAATTGTTGTTCCTACAAAAGGAAGTATATCTAAAATCGCACTAATTGTACCAAGAAATAGACTATTATCTATTTGAAGCACCTTAAATCCCAGGGTTACAATGATTCCACTTAGAAATATTAACCTAACTTCTATCTTAAATACCTCTTTTAAATTTAATAATTTCTTAAAAAATCCCTTAGTAAATTCTTTCGGAAATATCTTCATAAAAAAGTTAATTATTTCACTTTTATCTACTAGTATAAAATAACTAATAATATTTGCTAAAAAGTATGATACTATTCCATCCCCCGTTAACATTGCTCCTTGCATTATAAATTTACTATCAAAAAATCCACTTAAGTTCTTTATTATTTTGTCTATATCTAAATTAAGAAATGATTTTATACCATTAAATATCTCTAAAAAATCCTGGATATTATGATTATAAATCATATAAACAAAATTTATAATTCTATTACCAAAGTAAAATATTATTATAAATAATATAGAATTAAATACAAATATACTTAATACTGCAGATATTTTTTTTGAAATATTCATCTTATTAAAAATCCTGCATATTGGTTGAGTTAATAATGTAAAAATAACTATAATAAAAAATGGTTTGAAATATTTATTAATAAGTATAGCAATAGCTGAAACAATAATAAATAAAATCACTAAATTTATTGCCTTACTATATGTATTATATAATTTCATTTTCCTACTCCTTATTGTTTTATGTTAGATTATATTATCTTTTTTATTATTAAATTCCTTATAAAGAGTGAAAATAAAAAAAGCAGGGCTTATCCCTACTTTTGTTACTTTACATATATTAAATTCTTACTATAAATGTTAAATAATAAAATACAACTGCAGAATTAAATAATATAGAATCAAATCTATCTAAAATCCCACCATGTCCGGGTATTAGATTACTATAATCTTTAATACCAACATATCTTTTTATAGAAGAAGCTACTAAATCTCCAAATTGACCCATTATTCCGCAAAGAGCTCCTATTAAAAAGAAATGAATTACTTCTACATGCGGTATATAGGATGAAACTATTATTCCATATATTCCACACCCTATAGTACTACCTAAAAAGCCCCCTACAGCTCCTGCTATGGTCTTCTTAGGACTAACTTTTGGACAAAGTTTCTTTTTGCCAAGGTATTTTCCAGAATAATATGCTGTTGTATCACATATCCAAGACCCTAAGAATATTAACCATATTAAATATTGTCCGCCTTCTTTATTACTTATAAGAGGCATAAATCCGAATAATATACCTACATATAAAAATCCTAAAAGAGTAATAGCAGCATCAATAAATGTATATTTTAAATTTATTATTGGAATCATTAATAAAGCTATAGCTGCTAAAACAACTATATACATTAAATACTCAAAGTTATTATTTGTAGCATAAAAGGCTGCAATAAGTATATAACCAACTATAGGTATAGGATTAAATTTCTTTTCTCTTAAGGCATTATAAAATTCATATAAACCTAAAACTGATAGAACAATAGCAAAACCTTTTAGCCATATTCCTCCTAAAAATATAAATAGGATGAAAGGTGCTATAATCGCTGCTCCAATATATCTATTATTTAATTTCATTTCTTCACCTCAACTAAACTCCACCATATCTTCTATCTCTATGCTGATAGTCATATATGGCTTCATGTAAGTGTTCTTCCTTAAAATCAGGCCAGCATACATTAGAATACCAGAATTCTGAATATGCACATTGCCATAAAAGAAAATTACTTATCCTTTGTTCTCCAGAAGGTCTTATAATTAAATCTGGATCTGGTGTCCCATTAGTATATAAGTATTTTTCTAAAGCTTTTTCATCAATATCTTCAATATTTAGCTTTCCACTTTTCACATCATTTGATACAAGCTTTACTGCTCTAATTATTTCATCTCTGCCACCATAATTAAAAGCAATATTTAAGACAACTCCAGTATTATTTTTAGTTAATTCTATAGCTTCTTTAATTTCATTTTGTGCATCTTTAGGTAACATATTAATATCACCTAAGATTTTAATAACTACACCATTTTTATTTAATTCTTGAAGCTCACTTCTTAAATATTCTACTAATAATCTCATTAAAGCTGACACTTCATCTTTAGGTCTTTTCCAATTTTCAGTTGAAAAAGCATAAAGAGTTAAATACTTTATACCTAAAATATGAGTTTCCTTAATTACTCTTCTAATAGTTTCAACTCCAGCCTTATGCCCCATAGTTCTGGGTAATTTTCTTTGCTTAGCCCATCTTCCATTACCATCCATAATAATAGCTATGTGTCTTGGCATATTATCTTTATCTAAAACTAATTCTTCTCTTTTCTTTTTATCTTTGTTAGTTTTAAAAATATCTAACATATTCTATGTTCCCTCCACAATTTTGTATGGAAAAAACCTGCATATTGCAGGTTTTAAATTGACATAATCTCTTTTTCTTTTGCCGCAACTATAGTATCAACTTCCTTAGAAGCACTATCTATTATTTTTTGAACTTTGTCCTCAGCATTTTTTTGTTCGTCTTCAGTTATTTCTCCATCTTTCTTTAGAGCCTTAACCTTATCATTTGCATCTCTTCTAATAGATCTTAATGCAACTTTAGCTTCTTCTCCAGTTTTCTTAACTACCTTAACTAAGTTCTTTCTAGTTTCTTCAGTTAATTCTGGAACTACTAATCTAATTACACTTCCATCATTTGAAGGGTTAATTCCTAAATCTGAAGTTAAAATAGCCTTTTCTATTTCTTTCATTAAGCTCTTCTCCCAAGGAGCTATAACTAATACTCTTGGTTCTGGAGCTGAAATATTAGCTACTTGACTTAATGGACATGGACTTCCATAGTAGTCTACTTTAATTCTATCAAGCATAGTAGGATTAGCTCTACCTGCCCTTAATGTAGATAAATCTGATTTTAATACAGAAATAGTTTTGTTCATTTTTTCGTCAGCTTTTTGAATAATATCCTTTATCATAATAACCTCCTATTTTTTTGAAGTAACTAATGTACCAATTTTTTCACCAGAAATAGCTCTTTTGATATTTCCTTCTTCTTCTAAACCAAATACTAAGATTGGAATATTATTATCCATACATAAAGATGTTGCAGTAGAATCCATTACTTGTAATCCTTGCTCTAATACTTCTATATAAGAAAGTATATCATATTTCTTTGCATCATCATATTTATGTGGATCTTTATCATAAACACCATCTACTTTTTTAGCTAGTAAAATTACGTCTGCTTCTATTTCAGCAGCTCTTAAAGCAGCAGTTGTATCAGTTGAGAAGTATGGGTTTCCTGTTCCAGCAGCAAATATTACTACTCTTCCTTTTTCAAGATGTCTAACAGCTCTTCTTCTAATAAATGGTTCTGCTATTTCTTTCATTTCAATAGCAGTTTGAACTCTTGTCATTACTCCATTTTGTTCAAGAGAATCTTGAAGTGCTAAAGCGTTAATACATGTTGCAAGCATTCCCATATGGTCAGCTTGAGATCTATCCATACCTTCTCCGCTTCTACCTCTCCAAATATTTCCTCCACCAACTACTAGGCCAACTTCTATTCCCATATTCACTAAATCTTTAACTTCAAGTGCAATTCTTTTTATAAAATCAAAATCAAAACCAATACCTTTTTCACCTGCTAAAGCTTCCCCTGAAACTTTAAGAATAACTCTTTTATATTTACTATTTTCCATTCTTAGTACCTCCATACTTTTATAAAGTAGATTTCTAAAAAAAGAGAACACAGTTGTGTTCTCCTTTGTATTACTTACTCATCTTAGCTACTTCTTCAGCGAAGTTATCTTCAGCCTTTTCGATACCTTCTCCTCTTTCGAATCTTACATACTTATTAACAGTTATTGGAGAACCAACTTCCTTTGATTTTTCTTGAAGGTATTTGCTTATGCTCTTATCTCCATCTTTAACCCAAGCTTGATCTAAAAGGCATACTTCTTTGTAGTACTTTTGAATTCTTCCCATTACCATCTTTTCAACTATGTTTTCTGGTTTTCCTTCATTTAAAGCTTGAACTCTATAGATTTCTTTTTCTTTTTCTAATGATTCTTGATCAACAAAATCTCTGCTTAAGAAGCTTGGATTTGCAGCAGCAACTTGCATACATACATCCTTAGCAACAGCCTTTAAAACTTCTTTGTTGTCTGCAGCACATCCTAATTCTACAACAACACCAATTCTTCCGCCACCGTGGATATAGCTTTCTACTACACCTTCAGCAACATTGAATTTTTCAAATCTTCTTACTGTCATGTTTTCTCCAAGCTTAGCTATTAATGCTGTTAAAGCTTCTTGTACAGTGCTTTCAGCATCAAACTTTTCAGCTACGAATTCTTCAACAGTAGTTGAAGTTGTAGTTGAAGCCATTTCTGCTAATCTTGTAGCAAAGCTTACGAATTCTTCATTAGCAGCAACGAAGTCAGTTTCACAGTTTAATTCAACTATTCCAGCTGATTTGCTATCTTCTGATATGTAAGTTTTTACAATACCTTCAGCAGCAACTCTTCCAGCTTTTTTAGCTGCAGCAGCTAATCCCTTTTCTCTTAATATTTCAATAGCCTTCTCCATATCTCCTTGAGCTTCTGTTAAGGCCTTCTTGCAGTCCATCATACCTGCGCCAGTTTTTTCTCTTAATTCTTTAACTGATTGAGCAGTAATCATTCTATTATTCCTCCTAACTTAATGTAAACCTTATTATTTAGGTTAAAAGGTAAATGAGATTCCTCACCTACCTTTACTTATTTTATTATTCAGCTAATTGTTCGCCTTGTCTTCCTTCAATGATACCATCAGCCATCTTAGCTGTTATTAATTTAACCGCTCTTATAGCATCATCATTTCCTGGAATTACATAGTCTAATTCTTCTGGATCACAGTTAGTATCTACTATACCTACAACTGGTATTCCTAATATTTTAGCTTCTGCAATAGCATTTCTTTCTTTTCTTGGGTCAACTACGAACATTGCTCCAATATTTTCAGCATCTAAGTTCTTGATTCCGCCTAAGTTCTTTTCTAGCTTTTCCATTTCGCCTCTTAACTTAGTAACTTCTTTCTTAGGTAAAACATCGAAAGTTCCGTCTTCTTCCATAGCTTTTATAGCATCTAATCTTGCAATTCTAGTTTTAATAGTATTGAAGTTAGTTAACATTCCACCTAACCATCTATTATTAACGAAGTGCATGTTTGATCTTATAGCTTCTTCTTGGATAGCTTCTTGAGCTTGCTTTTTAGTTCCAACAAATAATATGTCTTTTCCTTCTAAAGCAACTGATTTGATGAAGTCATAAGCTTCGTCTACTTTCTTAACTGTTTTTTGAAGATCGATTATATATATTCCATTTCTTTCTGTGAATATATAAGGAGCCATCTTAGGGTTCCATCTTCTTGTTTGATGTCCGAAATGAACACCTGCTTCTAATAATTGTTTCATTGATATAACTGCCATTTTCTTACCTCCTGGTTATTTCCTCCACTATTTTCTTATAAAGTACCTCTATTAAAGGTCACCGTCTTTACAAATCTAATAGTGTGTGTATTTTCTTACCTAGGTTAGTATAACATAAGCTAATTATAGTATCAACATTTTTTTCTTCTAAATAAACAATAATTATTTTATCTATATAAAAAGACATCAAAGCTTTTAAACTCTGATGTCTTTTTATTATGTTAATTTATCTTTTTTAATTCATCTAATAACTTTTCGTTTAAGATTTTAATATGTGTTCCCTTCATTCCAAGTGATCTTGATTCAATTACTCCTGCACTTTCGAATTTTCTTAGGGCATTTACTATTACACTTCTAGTAATTCCTACTTTATCTGCAATTTTAGATGCTACTAATAAACCTTCATTACCATCTAATTCTCCAAAAATGTGTTCTACTGCTTCTAATTCAGAATAAGATAGAGTCCCAATAGCTAGTTGTACTACTGCTTTCTTTCTAGCTTCTTCTTCTATTTCTACTTGTTTAGATCTTAATATTTCAAGTCCAACTATAGTTGCACTATATTCAGCAAGAACTAAATCCTCATCTGTAAAATCTTCTCTAAATCTTGCAAGTATTAATGTTCCTAATCTTTCTCTATTACCTATTATAGGTACTATTGTTGTTATCTTATCTTCCATTATGCATTTTTCTTCTCCTTCAAAAACACATAAGCCTTCATTAGAAAGATTAGCCATACTTTCATGAATCTTTAATAATCTTTCATTATAATCTTTTGGAAATCTCTTTTCATCAGCAACTTGTTTCTTCATTATATCACATTCAAAATTTTTAGAAAATGCATAACCAAGTACTTTTCCTTTTCTGCTTGTTACATATACATTACAAGCTAAAACATTGCTTAATAGTAAACATATATCTTCAAAGGCTACTGGATCAGTACCTGATTTCTGCAATATTTTGTTTAGCATTCTAGTTTTATTTAATAATGATGACATTAATCTTCCTCCTATAAAGTAAACCATTGAATTTTTTGAAAATTTAAAATTATATAAATTTTCCAAAAACATTCTTATTACTAATCTATACTATCATAGGACCTTTTTATTTTCAACAAATTTCTTAGTATTTTCGACATTCTCTTAGAAAAATTCTATATTTTATCATATTATTAAACTGTAATGCTTTTCTTTAATTTATTCTTCACTTTTTTCATTTTTAATATTAACAGTTTTATTACATTCTCCATTTGAACATTGTGCATAAGACCCTTTAGTTTTGCTATATTTTAAAACCATATAAGAATTACAATCTGGACATTTATCTTTTAGAGGTTCATTCCAGCTTACAAAATCACAGTTTGGATAACTACTACATCCAAAGAACTTCTTTCCTTTTTTGCTCTTCTTAGCTAAAAGCTTTCCTCCGCATTTTGGACATGGTGCTTCTATTTCTTCAACTATAGGTTTAGCGTTTTTACATTCCGGATATCCTGGACAAGCAAGGAACTTACCATATCTTCCTCTTTTTATAACCATCATCTTCCCACACTTATCGCAAGGAACATCACTAACTTCATCTTCAATTACTACTTTAGATATTTCTTTTTCCGCTTTTTCTATTGCAACCTTTAATGGTTCAAAGAATTCTCCTACAACCTTTTTCCATTCTTCTTGACCTTCTTCTACATGGTCTAAGTTCTTTTCCATTTCAGCAGTAAAATCTACATCCACTATTTGCTTGAAATATTCACTAACTATATTATTTACTATAAAACCTAATTCTGTAGGAACTAAGTTTTTCTTTTCTCTTCTAATATAATCTCTACTTAATATAGTACTTATTGTAGGAACATAGGTACTTGGTCTACCTATCCCCTTTTCTTCTAGTAATTTTACAAAAGATGCTTCAGTATATCTAGCTGGAGGTTGGGTAAAATGTTGGTTTCCTTGTATTGAAACATTTTCTAAAACTTCATCTTCTTGAAGCTTTGGTAAAGTTACATCTTGGCTATCTTCCTCTGTTGCATAATCATAAAGTTTCATAAATCCATCAAATTTAATATTTGACCCACTTGCTTTTAACTTATAGTCACCATTCTTAACTTCAACACTTATTGTATTTAATTCACAAGAAGCCATTTGGCTTGCCATAAATCTATTCCAAATTAATGAATACAACTTAAATTGCTCTGGAGTTAAGTTTTTCTTTGCAATTTCTGGAGTTATTTCAATTATTGAAGGTCTTATAGCTTCATGGGCATCTTGGATATTTTTCTTTGCTTTATATGCCCTTGGCTTTTCTGGTGCATATTCTTTTCCGAAAGTTTCGTTAATAAATTCCAAAGCTTTATTTTGTGCTTCACTTGATATTCTAACAGAGTCTGTTCTCATATAAGTAATAAGACCTACTGTTCCATATCCTTTCACTTCTACACCTTCATATAAAACTTGTGCTATTGACATAGTTCTTTTAGTCATAAAGTTTAATTTTTTTGAAGCTTCTTGTTGTAAAGTACTAGTTGTAAAAGGTGGTAGTGGGTTCTTTACCCTACTTCCATTTTTAACTTTACTTACAACAAATTTATTTTCTTCTAGCTCTTTTATAATTTTTTCACTTTCATTTTCAGTATTAATTTCAATTTTCTTACCTTTATATTGTGTTAATTTAATAGGAAACTTTTTTCTTTCCTTAGTTGCAATACAATCTACAGACCAGTATTCCTTTGGAATAAAGCTCTTTATTTCCTCTTCCTTATCACAAATTAATTTAAGAGCAGCAGACTGAACTCTTCCAGCACTTAGTCCCCATTTTACATTCTTCCATAAAATAGGACTTATTTCATATCCAACTAATCTATCTAATATTCTTCTTGCTTGCTGAGCATCTACTAAATTATTATTTATCTCCCTAGCTTCTTTAATAGCACCTTTAACAGCATTTTTTGTTATTTCATTAAATACTATTCTACATTTTTTATCCTCAGGAATATTTAAAATTTTAGCTAAATGCCAAGAGATAGCCTCTCCTTCACGATCGGGGTCAGTTGCAAGATAAATCTTATCAGATTTTTTAGCAGCTTTTTTTAATTTAGCTAAAAGTTCTCCCTTTCCTCTAATAGTTATATATTTAGGATCGAAATCCCCCTCAATATCAACACCTAATTTACTTTTTGGCAAATCTCTAACATGACCCATAGAAGCCTCTACTGTATAATTTTTACCAAGATACTTTCCAATAGTCTTAGCCTTTGCAGGTGATTCTACAATTACAAGATTTTGTCCCATATGTCAAACTCCATTTATTTTTTTGGAGTTTACACCCCCTTTAATTTTTATATTGATTTAGCATAATAATTGCCTGGCAGGCAAATAATCTCATTTCTATTTTGCATTTCAAATAATAACTCAAATAGTACCCTTCTGTCAACATTTACAGATTTTATAATATCATCTAAATGCTTTGGTTCACTATTTATTTCCCTTATTAAGAGCTCTTTATAACTATTTTTTGCTAATTTTTCTTTTGCTTTTATATCTATATTTAAGAAATCGTATAAATCCTCTATCTCTGTAAAAGGCTTTGCACCATCTCTTATTAATTTATTACAACCGGAACTATTACCATTAAAAACAGGCCCAGGTATGGCCATTATATCTTTACCAGATTCAAGAGCAAATTCTACAGTAATGAGACTTCCACTTTTATCACTAGCTTCTACTACTATTAGTTTTTCACTAATTCCACTTATAATTCTATTTCTTCTTGGGAAATTAAAAGCTAAAGGTGGTGTCTTAGGTAAATACTCCGAAATTATTAATCCACCCTTATTTATTACCTCTAAATATAAATTTTTATTAGATTTAGGATAAATAACATCTATACCACATCCTAATACTCCTATAGTTTTCCCTTTATAATCTATTGCATTTTTCTGGGCAATTGAATCAATTCCAGCTGCTAACCCACTTACTACTGTTATATTATTTTCACTTATTTCTTTTGATATTCTTTTAGCTACTTCAGCACCATAACTACTACATTTTCTAGCTCCTATTACAGCAACTAAATTTCCCTTTAATAATTTGATGTTTCCTTTATAAAACAGACAATAAGGAAGATCATTTATATCCAATAAATTTTTAGGATAATCCTTATGATTTATAGTAATATATCCTATTCCATTATTAATTAAGTAATAGCCTAACTTTTCGATAATTTCTTCTGTAACTTCATCATTTTTCCCAATTAAGTCCTTTATATTATTTTTATTTACTCTTATATTCTTTTCATTTTTATAATATTCAAGAAGTTTTATTTTTTTATCATTAGAAATCTTTAATAGTATAAACCATAACTCATCTTTATTAATCATATTATTTCTCCTTCAATATTCTTTCTATAACCTAAAGCTTCAAATATATGATGATCCTTTACCTCTATAGAATTATCTAAGTCAGCAATAGTTCTAGATACTTTTAGTATCTTGTCATATCCTCTTTTAGTTAAATCATATCTTACATAAAACATACCAAGTATATCTTTAGCAGAAGAAGAAACTTTAAAAAGTTTATCTATATCTTTTCCTTTTACTTCAGAATTATAATTATATATTGTATCTTTATACCTATTGATTTGAATTTCTCTAGCTCTTAAAACATTTTCCTTAATTACTTTTGAGCTTAAACTATCTTTTTTCTTATTTAAATCTTCATAACTTAGCTTTGGAACATAATTTAATAAATCTATTCTATCTAAAAAAGCTCTAGATAATCTATTAACATATTTCTTTCTTTCATATTCACTACAGCTACATTTATTTTCATATCCACCATCTAAATAGTTGCCGCAAGGACAGGGATTACAGGCTGCTATAAGTAAAAACTTTGAAGGAAGTGTATAACTTCCACTTAATCTATTTATATTTATTACCTTTTCTTCAAGGGGTTCTCTTAACACCTCTATAACTTCTCTTTTAAACTCTAGTATTTCATCTAAAAAAAGCACTCCATTATGAGCTAAAGTAATTTCCCCCGCTTTAACTTCTCTCCCTCCACCTAGCAAGGCTGTTCTAGTTATAGTATGGTGAGGACTCCTAAATGGTCTTATTATTCCTTCTTCACCTTTAAATAATCCAGAAGCACTATAAATTTTAGCTATTTCTATTTCTTCATTATAATTAAGTGGTGGCATAATTGAAGGCATGGCCTTTGCTAGCATAGTTTTCCCTGCCCCAGGTGAACCAAACAACAATACATTATGATTTCCTGCAGCTGATATTTCCATGGCTCTTTTCGCAGTTTTTTGGCCAATTATATCTCCATAATCTAAATAAAAGTCAATCTTTTTACTTTCCTCTTCATTAAAATCATATGGTAATAAGTCTTCATTGTTAATAAAAGAAATTACTTCTACTAGGTTCCTAAAAGGATAAAAGTTACCTATATTAAAAGCTCTAATTTCTTTTAGATTATTTATAGGAAAAATAAAATTATTTTTCTCATTATCTTTTCCTTCAAATATAATAGGTAATATCCCCTTAATTTCTTTTAAGTCCCCAGCTAAGGATAATTCTCCAAAAATTATAAAGTCTTTTAAATCCTTATTGGCTATTTGATTTGATTTCATTAGTATCCCCATTGCAATTGGTAAGTCTAGTAATGAACCTATTTTTCTTATATCAGCTGGAGCTAAATTAATTGTTATTCTACCTAAAGGAAATTCATATCCACTATTTACTATAGCTGATCTTACTCTTTCCTTAGATTCTTTAACCGATGCATCTGGTAGCCCAACTATACTAAAGCTAGGCATCCCTTTATTAATATCCACTTCTACATTTACAAGCATTCCATCTAGCCCATTATGAGTAGCACTTATTATCTCTATTGACATATTCATCACCTCTATATGGATTATTGACAATAAATTTTAATAATTAACCATAAATTTGATTTTTTATATTATCTTTAGTCAATATTATAAATAAACTTAAATTTATGGTGATAAAATGAATAGTTTTAATAAAGATATAGGAAATTACGGTGAAGAATTAGCATTAACATACTTAGAAGATAAGGGATATAAGATTATCTCTAGAAATTTTAGAAATAAATACGGGGAAATTGATTTAATATGCAAATTCAAAGATTTATTGATTTTTATAGAAGTAAAAAGTAGGTTCAGCTCTCTATATGGAAGTCCACAAGAAGCTGTAACCTACTTTAAACAAAAACAAATATTAAAATTATGTAAGTTATATATTATGAAAAATAAATTATATAATTTAAATTGTAGATTTGATGTTATAGAAATTTATTTTAATATAAATCATGACTTATATTCTATAAATCATATTATAGATGCCTTTAGGGGTTATTAAAAATATCTACAAAATATTTTTTAAAAATGACATTCTATGTATATTAGAAGGTCCGTATTCTTTTAATCCCTGAATATGTTTTGAAGTACCATAGCCAGCATTTTCTTCAAAATAATAGTAAGGATATTCCTTTGAATATTCCTTCATTAAATTATCTCTATAAACTTTAGCTAATATAGAAGCGGCAGCTATTGAAGCAGATTTTGAATCACCTTTAATAACTGATTTATTTTCTATATTTATACCCTTTACTAAATATCCATCTGATAATACTAAGTCTGGCTTAATTTTCATAGAAGTACATGCTTCTAAAAATATACTATTATTACAGTAAGCAATACCTTCATAATCTATTTCTTTATTAGATTTTTCTGATATATAATAAGCTAATGCCTTTTCTTTAATTTCTATAGCTAATTCTTCTCTTTTCTTTTCTGAAAGCTTTTTTGAATCATTTAACCAAAGAATTAATTCGTCATCTATTACATTTAAATCTAAAATTACAGCACAAGCTACAATAGGGCCAGCAAGAGGACCTCTTCCTACTTCATCAACACCTGCTACATATCTATAATCTCCAAACCCCTTATCAAAATTATACATATTCCTAACTCTATTATATTCTTGTTTTATTTTTTCTTTTTCTTTATTAAGTCTTACACTTAATGCTTTAACATTCTTTCTTGTATCTAATCCTAATTTATCAATTAAGTAAACTAGCTCAGCATTATTTCTTTCTTCATTAATATTTATTGAATCAACAAAAGCTTTAATATCTTTATAGCTTAATTCTTCAATATTCATATTTAATAATTCCATACTAACCCTCAACTTCTTCATTTGAAATATCTTCATTTGGATATTCTAATGAAATATTCCCCATCTTACCGCCTCTAAATTCATCTAATAGTATTACTGCTATTCTATTATAATCTATTTCTCCACCTTTAACTAAGCACCCTCTTTTTCTAGCAATGCTATTTAATGTTTCAAGTGGATCTTCATTAACTTCTTGAATTTTATATCTTTCAATAAGGTTATCTTTATAACGAGTTTGTAGTCTTTTTACTAAGTTAAATGAAAGCTCTTCTATATCCATAATTTCATCTTTAATAGCTCCAGTAAATGCTAAGTTAAGTGCTGTTGTATCATCTTCAAATTTTGGCCATAATACTCCAGGTGTATCTAGCATTTCTATATCCATCTTAGTTTTAATCCATTGTTTACTCTTTGTAACCCCTGGTCTATCCCCTGTTTTAGCTATATTGTTTTTAGCCATCTTATTTATAAATGTAGATTTTCCTACATTAGGTATTCCTACTACCATAACTCTCATTTGTATTTTAACTAAGCCTTTAGACTTTAATCTATCATGTTTTTCTTTTAATAGTAATTCTAAGGTAGGCTTAATTTGATTTAATCCTTTTCCAGTTAAACAGTTAACTTCTAACACTTTAACATTTTCTGAAGATAAATGATTCATCCACATTTTTGTAACTTTATTTTCAGATAAGTCACTTTTATTTAAAAGTATTATTCTAGGTTTTCCCTCACAAAGCTTATCTATATCTGGATTTGCTGAGCTTCTTGCTATTCTTGCATCTCTTATTTCAATAACAGCATCAACAAGTTTTAAGTTTTCCTTTATTTCTCTTTGAGTTTTTTTCATATGACCAGGAAACCAATTTATTTTACCCATTTTCTATTTCCTCCTTTAAGTCTTTATTATTATTATATCAAAATTTCCATATATAAATCTTATTTATTTTAAACAAAGAAAAAGGGACTTATAAAAGTCCCTTACTTAATCATTAGAATTATCTAACGTTTAATTCTTTAACTTTAGCAGCCTTACCTACTCTATCTCTTAAGTAGAATAATTTAGCTCTTCTAACTTTACCTTTTCTAGTAACTTCCATCTTATCGATAATTGGGGAGTTAATTGGGAAAGTTCTTTCTACTCCAGTTCCGTAAGCAACTCTTCTTACAGTGAAAGTTTCTCTTAATCCACCGTTTTGCTTCTTAATAACTGTTCCTTCGAACATTTGAACTCTTTCTCTAGTTCCTTCTTTGATTCTAACATATACTTTAACAGTGTCTCCAACGTTAAACTTAGGTAGATCATTTCTTAATTGTTCAGCTTCAATAGCTTTTATTAATTCGTTCATTGTGTAAGTCCCTCCTTGATTATTTATTAGACGTTCATAACAAAACCTTGACAGAGGACCGCCCGTACTAACACAAAGGTTATTTTAACATAATTATTTTTATTGTTCAAGATTTATTTGTATTTTTCTAATATTTTTTTATCTTCTTTACTTAGTGTAATTTTACTATATAAATCTGGTCTTTTTTCTTTAGTTATTTTTAGAGATTTAAACCTTCTCCACTTTCTTATATTTTCATGATGGCCTGAAAGTAATATTTCTGGAACCTTATCACCTTCAAACTCCTCAGGTCTTGTATATTGAGGATATTCTAGAAGCCCCTCTGAAAAAGATTCATCTTCAAAACTTTCATTTTTGCCTAAAACTCCACTTTTAAGTCTTAGTATAGAATCTATAACTGGTATTGCTGCCATCTCTCCTCCAGTTAATATAAAATCACCTAAGGATATCTCTTCATCTATGTACTTATAAACTCTTTCATCTATTCCTTCATAGTGCCCACATACAAATATAAGCTCCTCTTCTTTAGATAGCTTAAAAGCTAAATCTTGATTAAAAGTTTTACCTCTTGGTCCTAAAAATATTACTTTCCCCTTATTTTCTTCTTTAACATCTCTTATAGCATCTACTAAAGGCTGTGGCGCCATAACCATTCCAGCCCCACCACCATAAGGATAATCATCTACTTTTTTATGTTTATTTTTAGTAAAATCCCTTATATTTATAGCTTGTATTTTTACTAAATCTTTTTCCTGAGCTTTACCTATAATACTATGATTAAATATATCAAACATCTCTGGAAATAAAGTAAGAATATTAATCTTCATCTTGCCATTCTCCCACAGGCTTAATTGTAATTTTTTTATTTTCTACATCTATATCTGTAACTATTTCTAATAGTACAGGTATTAAAAGTTCCTTAGGTTTTTTAATCCAATATACATCATTATTTTTAGTTTGTATAACATCAAAAATTTCCCCTAAGTCTTTTCCATTTGTATCATAAACTGTACATCCTATTATATCTGCAATATAATAAGTATCATCTTCTAAAGGAACTGCATATTCTCTTGGAATTTCCATATACTTATTTTTATACTTTTCAGCTTCCTCAATAGAGTTAATTCCTTCAACCTTAACTATAACTCTATCTTTTTGATATTTAACACCTTGTATTTTTCTTTCTATTCCATCTATAAGAACGAATTCTAAATCGTTATACCTTTTGGGATCATCTGTTAGAGGAATTACTTTAACTTCCCCCTTTAATCCATGAGTATTAACTATTTTACCAACTCTTAGTATATCCTTCATTTTGCACCTCATACAATTTTAAGTTTTTAAATTTTTTCATATAATAATATTTCTAATATTTCCATAGATCTATGTTTCAATAAATACTTTAAATTTTATAGTCTTATAAAATTTAAAGTAAAAATCTTTTTAATGCGAACTACATCAGTTGAAATCATCGACCTTTTAATTTTATACAAATTATCAAAATAACTATATATCTTAAGTATTTTTAACATGAACTAACTTAGTTAAATGTAAAAAACTTTATTACAACTTATATATTATATAGATATATTAGAAGTATTACAATTTTTTTATTAAATTATGTTTAAAAAGAGTTAGGAATATCCTAACTCTTTTTATCAATAATTTCAACTACTACTTTTTTATCTTCTTTAATTGCTGCTGCTTTAACAACGGTTCTAATAGCTTTCGCTATTCTACCTTGTTTACCAATTACTTTTCCCATATCTGCAGGAGCAACCTTTAGTTCCAGAATAATTGATTGCTCTCCATGTATTTCAGTCACACAAACTTCATTTGGATTATCCACTAAGGATTTAGCTATGTTTTCAATTAATTCCTTCATAAACACCTGTAATTATATAATAATTACAGAGTTCACCTCCTAAAAATTACTTATTTAATCCTGCTTGAGTAAATAGTCTCTTAACTACATCTGTAGGTTGAGCTCCGTTTTGAACCCATTTAGTAGCTTTTTCTTCGTTGATTTTGATTTCAGCTGGTTCAGTTAAAGGATTGTAGTATCCAATTTCTTCGATGAATCTTCCATCTCTTGGTGCTCTTGAATCAGCAACAACTATTCTGTAGAAAGGAGCTTTCTTAGCACCCATTCTTCTTAATCTGATTTTTACTGCCATGTCTTTTTCACCTCCTTTAAAAAATAATAATATATTAACTCATAAATGGCATTTTACCAAAGAATCCTTTTTTAGATTTCTTTTGTAGAGATTTCATTTGTTTCATTTGTTTTCTCATTACATCAAATCCCTTAATGAGTTTATTAACTTCTTGTAGTGATGTTCCTGAGCCTTTTGCTATTCTCTTTTTTCTTGAAGAAGAGCCCGCAATAAGCTTTGGATTTCTTCTTTCTTTAGGTGTCATTGAAAAGATTATTGCCTTAACTCTTGATAACTGTTTTTCACCAGCATCAAAGTCAAAATCCTTCATTTCCTTTGGAATTCCAGGTATCATCTCCATAATCTTACTTAATGATCCTAATTTTTTCATTTGTTCCATTGCTGTCAAATAATCTTCATAAGTAAAATCATTTTCTAGCATTTTTGCACTTAATTCTTGAGCTTCTTTATCATCAAAGGCTTGCTGAGCTTTTTCTATTAAAGATAGAACATCTCCCATCCCTAATATTCTTGAAGCCATTCTATCAGGATAGAAGACTTCAAAGTCACTCATTTTTTCACCTACACCAATATATTTAATAGGTTTTTCAGTAATATGTCTAATTGATAAAGCAGCTCCACCTCTAGTATCACCATCTAGCTTAGTTAATATCACACCAGATACATCTAATGTACTATTAAAGCTTTCAGCTACATTTACTGCATCTTGACCTGTCATAGAGTCTACAACAAGTAAGATTTCTTGAGGTTTTACTTCAGCTTTTATGGATTTTAATTCATCCATAAGACTTTCATCAATATGAAGTCTACCAGCTGTATCTATAATTATTACATTATTTCCATTTTCCCTTGCGTGTGCTATTCCAGCTTTTGCTATATCAACCGGACTCACTTTATCACCCATTTGGAAAACTGGAATATCAATTTGCTTTCCAACTACCTCTAATTGCTTTATAGCTGCTGGTCTATATATATCGCAGGCTACAAGTAGAGGCTTTTTATTTTGCTTTCTAAGCTGTAGTGCAAGCTTTCCGCTCATGGTAGTTTTACCAGCCCCTTGCAGACCAACCATCATTATAACTGTTGGACCTACAGAGTTAAAGTTTAATTTACTTTCACTACCACCCATAAGTTCAGTAAGTTCATCGTTAACTATTTTAATAACTTGTTGCGCTGGAGTTAGACTTTCTAATACATCATTTCCAACACATTTTTCGCTTACTTTTGAAATAAACTGTTTAACAACTTTAAAGTTAACATCTGCTTCTAATAAAGCTAACTTTACTTCCCTCATAGCTTCTTTAATATCTTTTTCAGTAAGCTTCCCTTTACCTCTAAGTTTTTTAAAAGCTTCCTGCAATTTGTCAGATAAACCTTCAAAAGCCATATTAAACCCTCCTATGATTCTATAACTCTTCCAATATATTTTTGTATCTATTATAATCTTCTTTAGTTATTGAATATTTTTCTTCAAATTCTTTTAGAAGATTATTTATTGTTTTTTCTTGCTCAAAACTTTTCTTAAGCAAGCTAAGCTTCTCTTCATAGGATAGAAATTGTTTATAACATCTCTTAATTAAATCATGGATAGCTTGACGACTTGTGTTATTCAATTCAGCAATTTCAGCTAAGGATAAATCCTCATTATAATAAAGCTCCATAATTTTATACTGTTTTTCCGTTAATAATGGCCCATATAAATCCATTAATAATGAAATCTCAACCCTATCTTCCATTTCATCACCTTACCCACAAAAGAGATTTTAACAAAACAATTTCTTGCTGTCAAGTACTTTTACTTAACACCCTATAAAAAATTTAAAATGAAGAATTAAGAATGAAGAATTGATGAAATAAATAAGCTAAAGCTTATTTAAAAAACTTTACTTTTATTCAGAAATTTAGCTAATGGCTAAATTTCATAATTAATTTTTCATTTTCCATTTTCCATTCTTAATTTCTTATTTTTTTAATTTCTTCATTCTTTCATTTTTTTCATCCTAGAATAGTGCTTCTGCAAAGCTTTCTGCATCAAATTCCTGAAGGTCTTCTATACCTTCCCCTACTCCTATGTATCTTACAGGAATATTTAAAGAATTTTTTATAGATATAACCACTCCACCTTTAGCTGTACCATCTAGCTTAGTTAATATAATTCCATCTATAGGACATGCCTCCATAAATTGCTTTGCTTGAATTACAGCATTTTGACCTGTAGTTGCATCTAAAACTAATAATGTTTCCTTTTCTACTCCATTAAATTCTCTATCTATTATTCTTCCTATCTTAGATAATTCATCCATAAGATTTTTCTTATTATGAAGTCTTCCAGCCGTATCACAAATTAATAAATCTGTATTCCTTGATTTAGCAGCATTTACAGCATCAAAAACTACTGCAGCAGGATCTGCCCCTTCACTATGCTTAATTAAATCTACGCCAGCTCTTTGACTCCATACTTCAAGCTGATCTATTGCAGCTGCTCTAAATGTATCTGCTGCTGCAAGTAAAACCTTCTTTCCTTCTGCTTTATTTTTCGCAGCAAGCTTTCCTATTGAAGTAGTTTTACCAACTCCATTTACACCTATAACTAATAATACCTTTTTTCCATTCTCTTCTTCTACTACTTCTTCAGCACCTTCAAGTAACATATCTCTTATTACTTCTTTTAACGCAGGATATACTAAACTTGGATCATTAATTTTTTCTTTTCTAATCTTAGCCTTTAGTCTATCTATTATTTCTAAAGTAGTATCCATACCTATATCAGACATAACTAATATTTCTTCAAGTTCTTCATATAAATCTTCATCTATAGTAATTGCTAACTTTAAAGTTTCATTTATTTTATCCGTTAATGCATCCTTTGTCTTTGATAAACCAGATTTTAAATTGTCAAATATCTTCCCAAATATAGCCATAATAAGCCTCCTAATTACTTTTACTTAAATCTACAGAAACCACTTTAGATATACCTTTTTCCTCCATAGTGACACCATACATAACATCACTTGCTTCCATAGTTCCTTTTCTGTGAGTAATAACAATAAACTGAATATTTTCTGAGAATTCTTTTAAGAATTCAGCGTATCTATAGACATTGGCATCATCTAAAGCTGCCTCTATTTCATCCAAGATACAGAAAGGAGTAGGTTTCATTTTTAAAATTGCAAATAATAACGCAATAGCCGAAAGAACTTTTTCTCCCCCAGACATCAAATTAATATTTTGAAGTTTTTTCCCTGGTGGCTGAACATTTATTTCAATGTTTGCAGTAAGTTCATCTCCTTCTCCTAATATTAATTCAGCTGTTCCACCTTTAAATAAATCCTTAAAAGTTTCTCCAAAGTTTTCATTTAAAATTTTAAAGTTTTCTTTAAAGAGTTCTTGCATATTAACTGTCATTTCATTAATTACTTTTAAAAGCTCTTCTTTTGCTTTGTTTAAGTCCTCTTCTTGAGTTGACATAAAATTATACTTTTCAACTACTTCCTCATATTCTGCAATAGCAGCTAAATTTACTGTACCTAAAGCTGAAATCTTAGCCTTTAATCTAAATATATCATCCTTAGTCTTAGCAATATTAAATACCTCTATTGCAATTTCCATAGCTTCTGCTAAGGTTAAGTTTAATTCATCATTTAATCTAAAATAATAACCTTCTCTTTCGCTTTCTAATTTAGCATGAGAAATTTCTTTTTTATTTAACTCATTTTCTAAACTTCTTATTTCATCTATTAAATTATTAGCTTCTACATCTTTTATTTTTAACTTATCTTTTAATGTTATTCTCTTAGCTTCATCATATTTAAATATATCCTCAAGATCTTTTAGTCTAGAATTTATATTGTTTATAATCTCAATATTTTTTTCAATTTCATCTTTTAAGTAGTCTATGCTATTATGCTTTTCTTCATTGTCTTTTTTAAGAGAAGAAATTCTTTCTTCTTTTTCTTTCTCTTCTCTTTCTTTCCTCTTAATATCTACTTGTCTACCATAAACTATTTCATCTAATTTTGCTTTGCTAATTTTAATTTTTATACTTTCATCCTTAGCATCATTATATGAATTTTTCTTTTCTATAAGGTTATTTTGCATAAGCATAACCTTTTCCTTATTATTTTCATTTTCTATTTTTAAATTAGAAAGAGCTTCTTCTTTATTTTTAACATCTAGCATCAATCTATTTAAGGTTTCCTTATTGAAAGAAAGTTCTTTTTTAGAAACTTCAAGAGAATTTTTAAGTTTTAAACTCTCACTTTCAAGTGCTTTTACTTCACCATCTAACCTTGTGATTTCAATAACTTTTTCATGAACTTCATCACTCTTATTTAATATCTCTTCATCAATTAACTTAACTTCTTCTCTTATCTTAGTAAGCTCATTAACTTCTAAAGAATACTTTTCCTTATTTTCTTTTAATGAATCTTCAAACTCATGCAATTCTCTTTTTCTACTTAAGATACTTGAGTTGTTTTTCTTATAGATACTTCCTCCTGTTAAAGCTCCACCTGGACTAATAACTTCCCCATGAAGAGTTACTATCCTGAACTTATAACCACAAGCTTTTGAAATATTTAATGCTGCATCCATATCTTTAGCTATTATTGTTTTTCCTAAACTATAATCCATAATGTTCTTATATTTGCTATCATAGCTTATTAAATCAGATGCAATTCCTAAATATCCATCTATACTTAATATATCTTTAGTAACATTAAGCCTATTACCCTTGATTATATTAAGAGGTAAGAAAGTTGCTCTACCTAAGGAGTTCTTCTTTAAATACTCTATTAAAAGCTTTGCATTCTTTTCATTTTCAGTAATAACATTAGATATCGCTCCACCTAAAGCAACTTCTATAGCTGTCTCTAAATTTCTATCTACTGTAAATATTTCTCCTAAGACCTTAGTCCCTCTTCCATAGGGTAAACTTCCAGAATCTATTCTTTCCATTAACCTTTTTATAGATAGCTGATAGCCTTCATAGCTTTTTTCTAAATCCTTTAAAGTACCAAGTTTACCTTCTAAATTATTTATTTTCTTAGAATACTCTCTTATTAATGATTCCTTCTTATTTACCTTAGAATTTAAAACACCAATATTTCTTCTTCTATTTACTATTTCTTCTTCTAAATTTTCTTTTTCTCTCTTTAAACCTTTAATATTTTCATTAATACTTAAGATCGTAGCTAAATTAATGCTTATATTTCCTTCTATTGCTTTAAGGCTGCTTTCACCATTAACACTTAATTCTTCTTTACTGCTAATTTCTTTATTTATTAAAGAAATATTATTATTAATTTCAGCAGTCTTTCTTAAGATTTCAAATTCTTCTTCCTTAATTCTTTGGATTTCTTTTTCTAGAGATTGTATTTCAGAATTTAAATTGCTGCTCTTTTCCTCTAAAGATTTAATTAAATTTTCTTCTTCTATTTGTTTCTTTATTTTCTCTTCAAGGTCTTTTTCAATAATTAATTTTTCTTCTCTTGATTTAATTACTTCTTTTTCTAATATTGTTACTTGTAATAAATCCTTATCTATTATTTCTTCATAATTCTTTATTCTTTCTTTAAAGATTTCTATATCTTTTAAGCCTTTATTTACTTCTTCTTTTTTACTATAGTATTCTGTCTTTTCTTCTTTATTTTTACTTTCTAAGGCCTCTATTTCTTTTTCTATATCTATTAAGACCTGTCTCTCACGGTTTAATTTTTGCCTATTAGCTTCTATATCAGATTTTTTTAAACTTATAGCTTTATTTACTTCTTCTATATCATTATCAATATTTTTAATATTATTAACTAATAACGATACTTCTTTTACTTTAAGCTCTGATGCATAATCATTATATAATAATGCCTTTTCTCTTTCTTCTCTTAAGGGCTCTATTCTCTCTTCATAAGTAGAAATTATGTCTCTTATTCTTACTAAGTTAGACTCCGTATTATTAAGTTTTTTTTCTGCTTCTTCTTTTCTAGTCTTAAATTTAACTATTCCTGCAGCTTCTTCTAGTAAAGCTCTTCTTTCTTCAGGCTTACCACTTAATATAGCTTCTATCTTGCCTTGCCCAATAAGGGAATATCCTTCTTTACCTATACCAGTATCCATAAAAAGACTATGAATATCTTTTAATCTGCATTTTTGATTATTTATTAAATATTCAGTTTCTCCTGATCTGAATATTCTTCTAGTTATAGTTACTTCTGAGTAATCTGTATCTAAAGAATTATCTGTGTTATCTAATGTAAGTGAAACTTGAGCTAGTCCTACTGGTTTTCTAAATTGTGTCCCAGCAAAAATTACATCTTCCATCTTTCCTCCTCTTAGAGTTTTTACACTTTGTTCTCCAAGAACCCATCTTACAGAGTCAGATATATTACTTTTACCACTACCATTTGGCCCAACTACAGCAGTAACTCCTTTTTTAAACTTTAACTGGGTCTTATCTGCGAAAGATTTAAACCCTCTAATTTCTAGGGACTTTAAAAACATAGACTTTCTCCTTATCTATACAAATGATACTAATAAACTAAGTGAAAACATAATAGCTAAAGCTATAGTAATAATATATATCATTTTTTGCCTTGTTTTCTTCTTCACAATTACCACTCCTGTCTTATTTTAGTTTATAGCATTAAAGGTAAAATATCAATATAAGGTAGACAAAATCTAGTCTACCTTATAACTCAACATCTATTATTTTCTCAGTAACAATAACCTTAACTTTACCTCTTTTTTGCTTTTCCATTTGCCTTACAATTATTTTTCCATTATGTTCTTCTATTAGCCTACTATAATAATATTTTTTATTTGCATAAAGTTTACTTATATCCTTTGGATTAATTTCTATTATTATATCTTTATCATTTGCTATAGAGTTTTTTATATTATCACATAGCAAACTTCCTTCAACTAATTCTCTAAAGGCTGGATGGAAAGGTCCATCTATTACATCTTTTCCTAAGGTTATATTTTCTGTTGGTTGAAGCCCAACCCTTATTATATTTACAGAAGCATTATTATATAACTTATATATCTCCTTAGATACTTCTACAGCTTCTTCTAATGTATAAGGTATATATTCTCCTCTTTTATGCATTTTAGCCATAGGAGTTTCTTTAATTACTAATGAAGGATATATCCTACATATATCCGGCTTCATTTCAATAGACTTTTTAGCAGTTTCTATATCCTTATTAAAATCATCTCCAGGAAGCCCTGGCATAATTTGATGACCTAAAGTAATTCCGTATTCCTTAATTAACTTAGAAGCATTTCTTACATCTTCTGCTGAGTGCCCTCTTCCTGATAATTTTAATACTTCATCATCTAAAGATTGAACTCCAAGCTCTATAATATCTACAGTAAACTCCTTTAAGTAATCTAAAATATATCTGTTAATAGCATCTGGTCTTGTAGACATCCTTATTTTATGTATTAACTTCTTTTCTTTATATTCCTTAGCAACTGCAAGTAGTTCTTTTTGCTTATTAACATCTATTGCTGTAAAGGTACCTCCAAAAAATGATACTTCCACTGTTGAATTTTTACTATCTATTGTCTTTAAGTATTCATCTATAGTATTTCTTACATCGTCTGCCTTAACTTCATCTTCAACTTCTTTTGCAATCTTATCTTGATTACAAAATACACATTGATGAGGACAGCCTATATGAGAAATAAATATTGGAATAATATAATGCTTATTGCTCATTTAATCCCTCCAAAGCCTTAAGTGCTGATCTTGCTGCGTTTTGTTCTGATTCCTTTTTACTATAACCTTCACCACATCCAAGCTCTTTATCCTCAATTATTACAGATGTAAAAAACTTTCTTCTATGTGGAGGTCCTTCATACTTTAATAATTCATAAATTATTGATACTTCCCCTGATTTTTGCATTTCTTCTTGAAGTTTTGTCTTATAGTCTAAAACAATATCATTATTAATTGCCTTATCTATTATTTCTTTAAAGTGACCAATGATATAATCCTTTGCAAATTCTAAACCTTTATCTAAATATATAGCTGCAAGCAAGGCTTCAACAGCATCTGCTATAATAGACACCCTTTCTCTACCACCAGTAAGTTCTTCTCCTTTACTTATTCTAATAAAGTAACCCAAATTAAGCTTCTTACCAATTTCATACAGTGAATTTTCACAAACTATTAAACTTCTTATCTTAGTAAGTTCACCTTCACTTTTATCTTTATAATTTAAAAACAAATATTCTGTAATACATAATTGCAGTATTGAATCTCCTAGAAATTCAAATCTTTCATTATATTCTTCGTCCCTATGTTGATTGGCATAAGAACTATGGGTTAACGCTGTTTTCAGTAGCTTTTCTTCATTAAAAGTTAACCCAATATACTCTTCTATTTCTTTAATATTAAACTTCGCCATATTTCCATCTCCTCGAAGTTCATTCTTCAATTTGCTTTTTATATTATAACTTCTATTAAAGCGAGCAAATTCAAGAATAAACTATATTTGAAATTTTAAATATAAAATCCCGCATTATTGCGGGATTAAATTATTCTTCTACGTGATTTTTTAAATACTTAACTACATCTCCAACTGTTTTAAAGTTCTCAGCTTCTTCATCAGGGATTTCAGTATCTAATTCATCTTCTAAAGCCATCATTAGTTCAACTAAATCTAATGAATCTGCATTTAAATCATCTACAAAAGAAGAATCCATTGTTATATCATCTTCATTAACACTTAATTTTTCAGCTATAATTTCCTTAACCTTATCAAACATCTGCATCACCTCCTAAATAACTTCATTTAGATAATAGTATATATTATTTCTATAGTCAATATACTGAATGATATAATTATATATTATTTTGAAGTTCTGCTTTAATTTTTTCTAACACACCATTGTCGTAAAATGTTTTCGTTTGTCTAATAGCATTTTTAAAGGCTTTTCCATCAGAGCTTCCATGTGCCTTAATACATATACCATCTACACCTAAAAACGGCGCTCCACCATATTCTTTATAGTCAAATTTAACTTTTAAAGATTTAAATACAGGTTTTAATAATCCTGCTCCTAATTTACTTATTAAACTACCCGCTAAAATTTCATCCTTTATCATACTTAATAAAGTAGATGCTACACCTTCGTACATCTTAAGCAATGTATTTCCAACAAACCCATCACACACTAAAACATTCACGTCTCCTTTTGATGTATCTCTTGGTTCTACATTCCCTACAAAATTTAAATTACTCTCTTCTTTTAAAAGCTTATAAGTTGCTTTTGTTAGTTCATTTCCCTTTTCCTCTTCAGCCCCTATATTTACAAGACCTACTGATGGACTTTTATTACCAATAACACCTTGATAATAAACCTTTCCCATTTTGGCAAATTGAACTAAATAATTAGGTTTAGAGTCAACATTAGCACCAGCATCAACTATCATAAAGCTACCATTTTTACCTGGCATTATTGGTGCAAGGGCCGGTCTCTCTATCCCCTTTATTCTTCCTACAACAAGTGTACAGCCTGCTAAAAAGGCTCCAGTACTCCCCCCAGATATTACAGCATCACATTCTTTATCCTTAACGAGCTTCAAAGCCTTATATATACTAGAATCTTTTTTCTTTTTTAAAGCCATTACAGGATGTTCATTCGGTGAAATTATTTCTCTAGCATCAATTATATTAACTAAAGATTTATCGTAATTATAATTCTTTAGCTCCTCTTCAATTTGTTCCTTTGGACCAGTAATATAATACTCTATTCCTTTGTATTCTTCTAGGGCCTTAATTACTCCTTCTATTACAGCTTTAGGAGCATTATCTCCACCCATACCATCTATAGCTATTTTCATATATTTTCACCTCTTTTTCCTATATATAAAGAAAAGAAAGTCATTTGACTTTCTTTATTCTTCTACTGAAGCAACTACTTCTTTACCTTTATAGAAGCCACAATTCTTACAAACTCTGTGAGCTAATTTCATTTCATGACATTGTGGACATTCAACTATTCCAGGTAAGCTCGCCTTAAAAGTTTGAGCTCTTCTTGAATCTCTCTTTGCTCTATATGTTTTTCTCGCTGGATTTCCCATCACTACACCTCCTTATTTCCAAACAACTCTTGTAACTTTGCCAGTCTTAAGTCTACATCATTTGTATTACAATTACAAGAACCTTCGTTAAGATTTTTACCACATTGGTAGCAAAGTCCTCTGCAGTTGTCTGTGCAAAGTCTCTTAATAGGTAAGGTTGAAATAATAACATTTTCAACAATTTCAGTAATATCTAAGATATTACCATCTACAAAAATAATTTCTTCATCATTTTGAAGTTCATTATTATTTGTAAACCTTTCTTCTATTTCAATATCTATTGGATAGATAAAGGCCTCTAGGCATCTTGAACATTTTAAATCTAATTTTGTTTTTATTGAAGCTCTTAGAGTTAAAACATCTCCAATAGAGGTAATATTTCCAACTACAATTAAAGCTTCTACAGCTTCTATTTTTTCTCCATCAAAATAGAGTGGTTTTAAGTCATATGTTACATTTATTTCTTTTTTTCTGTTTCTAGATGAGTTAAAATCTGAAAATTGTATAATCATATGTAATTGCTCTAGATATTATCTTCGTATCTTACAAGATACATTATGTACAAAAGTACATAGCTCGAGCCAAGCTTTATTTCACTCCTTAGATAAATATTTGCCGAATAAACACAATTTATTATATAAAGTGCATGATTAAAAGTCAAGCATTTTAACGAAAAACTGCCCTTTTAATTATGCACTTTATAATTACTTAGTTAATTCTAAAGTGTCTCTTGCAATAACTAATTCTTCATTAGTTGGTATTACGAAAGCCTTAACTTTGCATCCATCTTTAGAGATTTCTCTAACTTTACCTCTAACATTGTTTTTCTCTGTATCTACTTCAACTCCAAGGAATTCTAATCCCTTAAGTATAGATTCTCTAGTTTCAGGTCCATTTTCTCCTACACCAGCTGTGAATACAATTGCATCTACTCCACCCATAATAGTAGCATATGATCCAATTGTAGCTCTTACCTTATATTCAAATATTGATAAAGCTAATTTTGCTCTATGAACACCTTCTTTGAAAGCGGCATCTTCAATATCTCTAAAGTCAGAGCTTATTCCTGATATTCCAAGAACTCCAGACTGTTTATTAAGTAAATCATTTACTTCTTCTATAGTTAAGTTTTCTTCTTTCATTAAGAAAGTAACTATTGCAGGGTCAATAGCTCCTGATCTTGTACCCATCGCAACTCCTTCAAGTGGTGTAAAGCCCATGGAAGTATCTATAGATACACCATTTTTAATTGCTGCTAAACTTGCACCATTACCTAAGTGGCAAGTAATAATTTTTAAGTCTTTGATATCTTTTCCCATAACTTCAGCAACTTTTTGTGATACATATTTATGAGATGTTCCGTGGAATCCATATTTTCTTATTCCATGCTTCTTATATAAGTCATATGGAAGAGCATAAAGATATGCTTCTTCTGGCATTGTTCCATGGAATGCAGTATCAAATACAGCTACCATCTTAGTATTAGGCATTAATTCTTCACAAGCTAATATCCCAATCATATTTGCAGGGTTATGTAGCGGTGCTAACTTAAAGCATTCTTCTATATACTTCTTCACTTCATCATTTATAATTACTGAAGACTTATATTTTTCTCCACCGTGTACTACTCTGTGTCCTACGGCATTAATTTCATCCATTGAAGAAATTACACCATTTTCTTTATCTACTAAGGCATCTAAAACAAGCTTAATTGCAATCTTATGATCCTTCATTGGTTGCTTAACAATATACTTTTCTCTTCCTTCTACCTTTTGTGTTAATACAGAGCCCTCAATTCCTATTCTTTCAACTAGGCCTTGAGCTAATGACTCCTCTGTAGACATATCAATTAATTGGTATTTTAGCGATGAACTACCGCAATTAATTACTAATACTTTCATTTGTTTTCTTCCTCCTTAGGGGGTATTTATTTTTGTGCTTGAACTGCTGTCAGTGCTACAACATTAATTATATCATCTGAACTACAGCCTCTTGATAAATCATTGATTGGCTTAGCGAAACCTTGACACATAGGTCCTATAGCTTCTGCATTAGCAAATCTTTGAACTAATTTATATCCAATATTTCCACTTTGTAAATCTGGGAAAATTAAAACATTGGCTTTACCAGCTACATTACTATTAGGTGCTTTTTGGCTAGCAACTTTTTCTACTATAGCAGCATCTAATTGTAATTCTCCATCTATTAATAGATCAGGTCTTAATTCTTTAGCAAGCTCAGTTGCTTTTCTAACCTTATCTACCATTTCATGATCTGCACTTCCCATAGTTGAGAAAGAAAGCATTGCAACTCTTGGTTCAATCTTACAAAGATTTTTAGCAGTATCTGCTGTTGCAATTGCAATTGCAGCTAATTGTTCATATGTTGGATTTGGGTTAACTGCACAATCTGAGAATAGAAGCATTCCTTCTTCCCCATACTTAGAACCTGGTACCATCATAATAAAGAAGCTAGATACTACTGATACTCCTGGTGCTGTTTTAATTATTTGAAGACCTGGTCTTAAAAGATCTCCTGTTGTATGAACTGCTCCAGATACCATACCATCTGCATCATCTAGTTTAACCATCATAGTTCCAAAATATAATGGATCTCTAACGATTTTTTCTGCCTTCTCAACAGTCATTCCTTTATTCTTTCTTAATTCATAAAACTCATTTACATAAGCTTCTAATCTGTCTGAAGTGTTAGGATCAGCTATTTCAACACCTTCTAAATTAACTCCAAGCTCTTTTGCCTTATTATTTATTATATCCTTATCTCCTACTAAAATAACATCAGCTAAACCTAGCTCATGAATTTTTTCAGCTGCTACTAAAGTTCTTTCCTCATCGCCTTCTGGAAGAACTATTCTCTTTCTATCAGCCTTCGCTGCATTCCATAATTTATTCATAAGTTCCATAACGTTTTTCTCCTTTCAAAAAAGATACGCTCTTTTCTTCATATACTAATATACTCCTAAGTACCTATATTTTTCAATATAAAAAACTCAAAAGAATTAATTCTTTATATTGGGAATATTCAGAATAATAATTCTCTTTGATTATAACATACTAATACACAGTTTTCTTATTTTTTTATTATGTTATAATAATTTTATATTTCCCATTAAGGAGTGTATTTATGAATATAACAGGTATAATAACAGAATATAATCCCTTTCATAATGGTCATTTATATCATTTAAACTCTGCAAAGAAAAATACAGAATCCCATGGTATTGTGTGCATTATGAGCGGAAATTTTGTTCAACGAGGAGAACCTGCAATAATTGATAAATGGAAAAGAGCTGAAATGGCATTATTAAATGGAGTTGACTTAGTTATAGAACTTCCGACCTTTTATGCTTTATCTTCAGCAGAGTTTTTCGCTAAAGGTTCTGTTTCAATATTAAATAGTATAGGTGTAGTAGATAATCTTTTTTTTGGAAGTGAATGTGGTAATGTAAATTCTCTTTATAAGATTGCTAAAGTTTTAACTTTCGAAAGTGAAGAATTTAAAGAAATTATTAAGAAAAATTTAGGAAAAGGGTTAACTTACGCAAAGGCTAGAGAAATTGCTTTAATAGAAACTTTAAAAGATGAATCCTTAAATACTATCATATCTTCATCAAATAATATTTTAGGAATTGAATATATTAAAGCAATACTAAAATTAAATAGTAATATAAAACCAATGACTTTAAAAAGAGAAGGTTCTAATTATAATGATAATGAATTAAATTCATTCTTTTCATCAGCAACTAGCATTAGAAATAATTTAAAAGATGGCAATTCACTAAAAAATTTAGAAAATTATATGCCAAAACCTTCTATAGATATGTTAAGTAATCTTAAAAATAATAAATATCCATTTGTATTTTCAGAAGATATGTATTCATTTATTAAATATAAATTATTAACTGATTGTATAAACTTTAACAATATTTTAGAAGTTAAAGAAGGTTTAGATAATAAATTAATTAAAGAAATTTATAATAGTGAAAGCTTAGAAGAATTTATTATAAATATAAAAAGTAAGAGATACACTTATACAAAAATCTCTAGAATATTAGCTCAAATATTTATTTCACTAGATAATTATGATTTCAATTCATTAATTGACGAAAATAACCTTTATGCTAGAGTACTAGCTTTTAATGATACAGGAAAACTTATATTAAAAGAAATGAAGAAGAAATCTACTATTCCAATAATAACAAAGGTGCAAAAAAATCATAACAACCCACTTTTATCTTTAGATATACAAAGTAGTAAGGCTTATTCTATTTTAAATAATAAATATAATCCTTTAAGTGATTTTTTAAATTCACCTATTATAAAATAATAATATTAATAAGCCATATGAATATACATATATAAGCTTTAGAAAATCCTACATTTAATTAAATTATTTTTTCTAGTATTAGTTATTAAGTAAGGTAATTACTTAATAAACTTATATAAGAATTAAATAAATCTATGCTTTCAATTAATGTGACTTACTTTACAATATGTTTTTCACTTAAAATAATATAAAACATTAAAAGTAACTCATTTATTGAAACATAGATTATAGGAGGTAATTTCTATGTTTAGTATTTATATTTTATGGCTTTTTATATTTTTGCTAATTGCTCTACTACTAAAACTTCTTGATATCAAAAAAAATTATATTATTTGCTTTCTAATTACTTTCCTTATCATTTTATTTGTAATTAATTTAGAAAGTAGTATAGGTGCTGCAATATCAGGTGCTAAATTAGCTTTTACAGCAATTTTACCTACAATCTTTCCTTTCACTGTAATTTGCAACTTACTAATATGTTATGATGGCATTACCCTATATTCTAAAATATTAGGTCCTTTAATATGCAAACCTTTAGGATTATCCAATAACTGCTCCTTCCCAATAGTAGCAAGCTTTATTTGTGGATATCCCCTAGGAGCAAAATATGCATCTGATATATATAATCTTGGATTTATACATAAAAAAGAATATGAAAGATTATTAAATATTGCTTCTAATGCTGGTCCTATATTTATTCTTGGAGCTATTTCTGTTTCTATGCTTAATGATATACGTTACGGATATATCCTCCTAATTGCAAATTATTTATCTACAATAATAATTGGACTAATTACTAGAAATAAAAAAGATATTAAAAACATTCCAAGTAAAAAAGTCAACTTTGAAAATAAACCCTTTGGAACAAACTTAAAATTTGCTATTGAAGGAGCTTTAAGTACCACCCTAAATATTAGTGCTTTTGTAATATTATTTTCTGTGATAATAAGTATAATAAAAAGCAACACCTTAATTAGCGCTGCTTTTATAAACTTATCTCAATATTTCAGTTTGACTAGTGAAATTATATACAATTTATTACTTGGAAGTATCGAATTTACTAATGGAGCAAAATTAATTGCATCTACTAATATAGCTATAAGCTTAAAGCTAAGTTTAATAAGCTTTATACTTTGCTTTTCAAGCCTTTCCATTATTGCTCAAGTAGCTTCATTTATTAGTAAAGATAATCCAAATTTCAAAAAATATGTTTTCCTTAAGTTTATTCAAGGTATAATTGGTTTTATAATAACATTTATATCTAGTAATATTATTTTAAAATCAATCCAAACATTTAATAGTAATTATAACTATAATTCTAACATTATAACTCTTAAGACTTTTATTTTAATATTAAGCCTTTTAATAGCTACTTTAATCTTTACTATTATAGTAAATAAATTAAAATTAAAGTTACATTCCTCTTAGTTCAGAAATATTTTCCTTTATCATAGCTCCATTACTACTAAGATTTTCATCTATTTCTTTAGCTACTGATTCAAAAGATTTTTGCATATTTTGAATTAGTTCAACCTTTTTAGCTTCAATTTGTCTGTCTAATTCGGATAAAATTTCGATTGAATACTCTCTTGAACCTAATCTAATTGCCTTGGCATCCCTTTGTGCTAGGGCAATTATTTCATTAGCTCTAGCCTTAGCTTCTTTAACTATATCGTGATTTTCAACATTTTGTTTCATCATTTCCATGATTTCACTTTTTGTAGTTTCATATTCTTTTTGAGCACTACTAATAATTTTGTCTTTTTCATTCACTATCCACTCTGCTTTTCTTATTGAATCTGGTAAATAGCTATGTATTTGATCAATAACCTCTAAAATATCTTTTTTATCTACTACACTTTTACCTGTTATAGGCACCTTGGGTGCATTGTCTAATATTTCCTCTAAGTAATCTAAAAGTTCAATAATATTTACTTCAACTTTATCCATCCCTATTCCCCCTCTATATTATTAATTAAACTTATCCATAACTTCTTCTTTTAATTCTTCTGGAACTAAGCCATTAATTGATCCTCCAAACTTTGCAACTTGCTTTACAGAAGATGAACTAACATAAGAATAAGCAGAAGATGTCATCATAAATACTGTTTCTATATCTGGGTTTAATTTCGAATTCATAAGTGCCATCTGGAACTCATATTCAAAATCTGACATTGTTCTAAGCCCTTTTAAAATAACTTTAGAATTATGTAACCTAGCAAAATCTACTAGAAGGCCTTCAAAGCTTAAGACCTCAACATTATCTAGATCTTTTGTTACTCTTTTTATAAGCTCAACTCTTTCATCAATACTAAATAAACATTTCTTATCCACATTAACTAGAACTGCTACAATAAGCTTATCGTAAATTTTAGAACCTCTATCTATTATATCCAAATGACCATTAGTAATTGGATCAAAGCTTCCTGGATATATCGCAATATTCATATCTTTCACCTTTAATTACTCCTCATATCTATATAAGCATACCGTAGTATTACCATACTTCTTACTTTTTGCTATTTGTATATCTTTATATCCCTCATATATTTCTTCTATTGAATCAATTTTTGTTACTATTATTCCATCTTTATTTAACATATTATTTTCTTTAATTATTTCTATTGCTTTTGGTATCATTTCTTTGCAATAAGGTGGATCAATAAAAATTATATCAAAGACTTTTCCTTTTTTACTTAAAGATTTTAAAGCATCATAAGAGTCCATATTTAACGGAAAGCAAAAATCATTAAACTTTAAGTTTTCTATGTTTTTTTCTAACAAAGGATAAGTAGTATTACTCTTATCTACTAAATATACCTCCTTAGCTCCTCTACTTGCTGCTTCAAGTCCAAGACTCCCTGTTCCTGCAAATACATCTAAAGCTACTGCATCTTGTATGTAATTTTGTATTATGCTAAACATAGCTTCTTTAACTCTATCTAGTGTTGGTCTAGTTTCTATAGTTTCAGGCGGAATAAGCTTTCTACCTCTAGCTTTTCCTGCTATTATTCTCATGTAATTTCCTCCTTAGCTATCATTATTTCAATTTTATCATAATATTAATTTATATACAATTTTTTTAATTAAAACAAATATATCGACTATATCTTTCAATAGATTTAGATATTTCTATGCATAATTTTACATTTTCTGTTTCATTTGAAGATATTAATTTACTTGCTTCATATCTAGAGCATTTTAATATATCTATATCTTCATATATATCTGCAAGTACTAATCCTATATCTCCACTTTGTCTAAGACCAAACATTTCTCCAGCTCCCCTTAACTTTAAGTCTTGTTCAGATATAAAGAAGCCATCTGTTGATGATGTCATTATTTCCATCCTCTTCTTTGTCTTATTATTATTTGCCTTGCCTATAAGTATACAGTAAGAAGCATATTCGCCTCTTCCAACCCTTCCCCTTAATTGATGAAGCTGTGCTAAGCCAAACCTTTCTGAATTCTCAATAATCATAACAGAAGCATTTGGTACATTCACCCCTACTTCAATAACAGTAGTTGATATTATTATCTTTGTATTACCTTCCTTAAATGAATTTATTATATCATCCTTTTCTTTTGGCTTCATCTTACCATGAAGTATTTCTACAGTAACATTCTTAAAAACATCACTTTTTAATTCTTCATATAGAGTTTCAACAGAATTTAATTCCATTTTTTCATTTTCTTCAATTAAAGGACAGACTATATAAACTTGCCTTCCAGAACTTATTTCTCTTAAAGCTAAATCATAAGCTTCCATTCTATTTTTATCAGTATAAAACCTAGTATCTATTTTCTTTCTTCCCGGTGGCAACTGATCTATAATAGAAACATCTAAGTCCGAATACATATAAAGTGCTAAGGTTCTTGGTATTGGAGTAGCTGTCATTACTAAAACATCAGGTCTTCTACCTTTATTTATTAGCTTATTCCTTTGCTCAACTCCAAACCTATGTTGTTCATCAGTAATAGCCAATCCAAGATTCGTAAAATCTACATCCTCTTGTATTAGAGCATGAGTTCCTACTACTAATAAAGGTGTTCCCCCTGAAATTAATTCCTTAATCCTCTTCTTTTCCTTTACACTAGTACTACCTGTTAAAAGCTCAACTTTAATATCAAAATCCTTATATATTTTTAAAGCTTCTTTATAATGCTGATTAGCAAGTATTTCTGTTGGTGCCATTAAAGTTGCTTGATATCCATTTTTTATAACATTAAATATTGCAATTAATGCAACAATAGTTTTTCCGCTTCCTACATCTCCTTGAACTAATCTATTCATAGAATATTTGCTTTTTTGATCTCTTAAAATATCTCTTACTACATTAGTTTGGGCATCCGTTAACTTAAAAGGAAGGGATTCTTTTAATTTTACTAATTCATCATGCCACTGAAATGATATTCCATCACTACTTCTTAAGTTATTTTTTAATAATAGAAGCTTCATAGAATAAGTGAATAACTCTTGAAACTTTAATCTATTAACTGCACTAGTTAATTCAATCTTTCCTTTTGGAAAGTGAATTTCCCTAATTGCTGTATCTAAGTCTAATAAATTATACTTTTCTAAAATATATTTAGGTAAATTATCGGTTATAATAACCTTATCTAAGGCCTCATTAATGAGTTTTGCTATAACCCTATCATTTAAATCACCTTTTAGGGGATATTTCGGGATAATCTCACTTTTCTTAGCATCGTTACACCCAACCATAGGATTAACAACCTCTAACATTTTACCTATCTTTTTAAATTTCCCCACTAAATCATATGTATTATTCATTTTAAAGGTATTTTTTATGTATTTTTGATTAAACCATTTTCCAAGAACAATATGACCATTATAATCAAATTTAATAGTACTTAAAACCTTACCATTTTTAGTTTTAATATCTCTATCATATCCTATAACTCTACAAGATAAAATTTGTTTTTCTTCTCCATCTATTTCATCAAAATCTACATCACTTTTAATAAACTCATAATCTCTTGGAAAATATAAAAGCAAATCATAAATAGTAAAAATACCACACTTATTCAGTTTTTCTGTTAATTTTGGACCTACTCCTTTTAAGGTGGATACTTCCATTTTTATATCCATATTTTCACCTCAATTTTATATATATACGTTAAATATTAAAGCACAAGTTCCCACTTATGTAAATAAAAGTAGTAACTTGTGCTTATTTATTATTCTACAGATAATAAGAAGTAGTAAAGAGGTTGCGCACCTTCATAGCATTGAACATCTAAGTCAGGATACTTTTCTTCAAGCTTTTCAGTAAAGCTTTCTGCTTCTTCTTCAGAAATATCACTTCCGTAGAAAATAGTAATAAGTTCACTATCTTCATCTATCATTTCTTCTAATACTTCTTCAGCTACCTTGCAGTGGCTTTCTCCTACCTTCTTAATTTTACCTTCTATTAAACCTAGCATATTGCCTTCTTTAATCTCAATTCCATCCATTTCTGTATCTCTTACAGCATATGTTACAGAACCTGTCTTAACCATTTCCATAGCTTCTTTTAAAGCTTCTTCATTTTCAGTTACTTCATTTTCAGGATTAAACATAGTTACACAAGTTATCCCTTGAGGTATTGAAGTAGTTGGTATAACAATAACATTCTTATCAGAAATTTCAGCAGCTTGATTTGCTGACATTATAATGTTTTTATTATTTGGTAGAACAAAAATATTCTCAGCATTTAGGTTTGCTATACATTCCATAATATCTTGGGTAGAAGGGTTCATAGTTTGACCACCTTCGATTACGTAATCTACACCTAAATCTTTAAATATATTTGTAATACCATCTCCCATTGCAACAGCAACAAAGGCATACTTCTTATCTTCTTCTACTTCTACAGCAGCTTCAACATTTTGATCCTTAAGCTTATATTCTTCTTTACTTAAAAGAACTTCTCTATGTTCTTCTCTCATATTATCTATTTTTATCTTAGATAATTCACCTAATTGTACAGCTTTAGCTAATACTGCTCCAGGATCATTTGTATGAATATGAACCTTTATTACATCTTCATATCCAACTACTACTTGAGAATCACCCATAGGTATTATATCATCTCTAAACTTTTCTGCCTTACTTGCATCAGCTAAAATGATAAATTCAGTACAGTATCCAAATTTAATATCTATATCTTCAGTACCTTGAGCACCTTGCATCTTAGCTTCTGATGGTTTGATATCTTTAATTTCTGCCTTTATATCATTCTTTAATGCATCATACATTCCATTTAATATAATGTATAATCCCATTCCACCTGAATCTACAACCTTAGCTTTCTTTAAAGCTGGTAATAATTCTGGTGTTTTATCAAGCATAACCTTTGCTTCTGTTACTATAACATCCATTAACTCTACTATATCTTTTTTATCTGTTTCAATAGCGGCTTCTGCTGCAGCTCTTATAACAGATAATATTGTTCCTTCAGTAGGTCTCATAACTGCTTTATATGCAGCTGCGCTTCCTTCTTTAAAGGCAATAGCAAGTTCAACAGCATCTACTGATTCTTTTCCTTCTAATCCCTTTGAAATACCTCTTAAGATTTGAGATAAGATAACTCCTGAGTTACCTCTAGCTCCCATTAAAGCTCCTTTAGCAAGCTTCTTTGAAGTTTCTCCAATAGAACTAGAATTTAATCCTTCTATTTCCTTAACTGCTGCCTTAAAAGTAGCTGACATGTTAGTACCTGTATCTCCATCTGGAACAGGGAATACATTTAATGCATTAACATATTCACTTTCTTCTAATAATCTATTGCTACCGTTAACAACCATGTTATAAAAATCATGGCCATTTATAGTCTGATATTTCATCTTTTTACCTCCTAGACTCTAACTGCTTGAACATTTACTGTAACAGATGAAACTTTTAATCCAGTAAAGTTTTCCACACTATAGCGCACCTTTTGTATAATGTTATTTGCTATTTCTGAAATTTTTGTACCATATTCAACCATAACAAATAATTCTACCACTAATTTATCTTCATTAACTTTTAGCTTTACACCTTTGCTTAAATTCTCTATTCTCATTAATTCCCATAGTCCTTCTGTTGCGTTCTTAGAAACCATTCCTACTACACCGTAGCACTCCATAGTAGATAAACCTACTATCTTAGCAAGCACCTCTTCAGAGTAATGTATATTTCCAAGTTCATTTGAATATCCTACCATACAGAATCCTCCTTAATATATATCTATACACTATATTTTATATTACCTTCATTTATTATTCAAGTAAATATTACATAGGTTATTATATGAAGATTCCTAAAAAGATATGAAAATGTCTATTTTAAAAGTTTTTTTGCTTTTTTATTATTTTTCCTTGCTTTTCTAGTATATCCTATGTTAAAATTTAATCTGTCCTATTGAAGAGAAATTTATCTTCAAAAATAAGGAGGTGTTTTCAAGTGGCAAGAAGATGCGAAGTTTGTAACAAAGGGGTTGTATCTGGAACTCAGTACTCCCACTCACATCGTCAATCAAAGAGAACTTGGGCTCCTAACATAAAGAGAGTAAAGGCTTTAGTTAATGGAACACCAAAGACAGTTCATGTATGTACAAGATGCCTTAGATCTGGCAAGGTTCAAAGAGCAATATAAGTTCAAATAAAAAATGCAATTGTTTATTCAATTGCATTTTTTATTTTATTTATTTTTTCCTATGTATTATCTTTTTCTTCTAAAAAATTTTATAAGATTAGATAAAAATCTTGGTAATTTAATTGCTATTATTTTCATTTATATCCCTCACTAATGTCTTGTTTCTATATACATAGTATGCAGAGATATAAAATCAGTGATTAATATTTTTAATCTTTTGTATAAAGTACTAATATTATTCCACTATTAAAAGATATATCTATATAATTCCCAATAAACTCATTTGAAGTAGTTAATGCATCACCTAACCTTAATAAATGATTATCTAAATCATACTTTGAATTTTTAATACTAAAATTCTTTACTTCGTCACTATATGCATGGAATGATATAGTATCTCCTGGATTTCCTTTTAATGAAATACTCTTATCTGTTAAAAACATCAAATTATTATCATCAACAATTCTTGCATTAATTGATTTACTTAAAGCCTTTTTTAAAAGACCAATATTACTTAAAGAATGATCATATCTTGTCCCAGTAGCGCCTAAAAGTACTATTTCATCTGGATTATTTTCTAAAGCTAAATTAAAAGCTATTTCAGTATCTGTATAGTCTTTCTCTTTTTTAAACTTTATTTTTTTTCTAGCCTTCTTTTCTATAGCATTTATAATTTTCATATCTGCTGAATCAAAATCACCTAAAATAACATCAGGTGTTATTTCATATTTATATAAGACTTCACAGCCTTTATCTGCTCCAATTATAAAGTCAGCATTTTTTACTTCTTTTAATAAAATTTCTTCTGAGGGAGCTTTTCCACCAGATACAATTACTATCTTCATCTAGCTACCCTCTAATAGCTTCTATATTTTCTTTAAGTTTTCCATCTCCAAATATTGCAGAACCTGCAACTAAAACATTAGCTCCCGCTTCAACTATTGCCTTAGAATTATTCTTATCTACTCCACCATCTACTTCAATAAGTAAATCTTTATTTACATTTAAACTCATTTCTTTAACTTCTTTTATCTTATTTAATGAATATGGAATAAACTTTTGTCCTCCAAAGCCTGGATTTACAGACATAATAAGTACTAAGTCTAACTTTTCTATTATATCTTTTAATACTATGCATGGAGTACCCGGATTTAGTGAAACCCCAGCTTTTACCCCTTTAGATTTTATATAATCTATAGCTCTATCTATATGCTTTTCTGCTTCATAATGAATAGTTATTATATCAGCACCAGCTTCAATAAATTCATCTATATATCTTGATGGATTTTCTATCATTAAATGAACATCAAAAACTTTATCAGTTTTATTTCTAATAGATTTAATTACTGGTAATCCAATAGATATATTAGGTACAAAATTACCATCCATTACATCTATATGTATGAAATCTGCACCTGCCTTATCTACATTCTTTATTTCTTCACCTAACTTTGAAAAATCAGCTGATAATATTGATGGTGATATTTTTACCATTTGTTCTTCCTCCCGTCTAATAATTCTTCTAATATTCTAATATAGAAACTATATCTATATTCATTTATTTTACATTCCTCAACAGCAGCTTTTACCGCACATTGTGGTTCCTTGTTATGAAGACAACCTCTAAACTTACAATTATGATTATACTCCTCAAATTCTGGGAAACAATATCTAAGTTCATCTTTATCAATAAAACTAATATCTATATTTGAGAAACCTGGACTATCTACTAAATATCCGTTTTCAATTTCAATAAGCTCACTATGTCTAGTTGTATGCTTACCTCTTCCTATTTTATCAGATACCGCTCCTGTTTCCATATGGCTTCTATCAATAAGAGTATTAATCAAAGTTGACTTCCCTGCACCTGAAGGTCCACATAAAACAGTTACCTCAGATTCTAATCTTTCTTTTAATAGTTCTATTCCTATAGCCTTCTTTGCATTAATAAATAATACGTCATATCCTATATCATTTATTTTCTTTTTAACTTCTTCCTTTTCTTCATTAGTTGCTAAATCTTCTTTATTTAAGCATACTATGGACTTAATATTATTATGTTCACATAAAATTAAGAATCTATTTAAAAGGTCAAAATTAATATCTGGATTTTTAATTGCAAAAACTACAAAAGCTTGCGTAACATTTGCAACAGTAGGTCTTATAAGTTCAGAAGATCTTTCTAATATATCTTCTATTACTCCCTTTCCATTAGAGACATTTATTATTACATTATCACCAACCATTGGTTTCATATCTTTATGCCTAAACTTGCCTCTAGCTTTACATTCAATTACTTCTTCCTTAGTTTTAACATAGTAAAACCCACCGATTCCTTTAATTATTTTTCCTTCCATAATTCCTCCATATAATTTTATCTTCATAATTATAATAAACAGATTTCCCTAAAAAATGCAAATAAATTTTATAAAAAAGAATCAGCACTAGGCTGATTCCCATTTATTGATTATTGTTTCCGTTGTTATTACCATTGTTTCCGTTATTATTTTGTTTCTTCTCTGTTGTAAGAGTTACAGATCCACCTTTTTTTGCTTCTGCAGTAAAATCTGTCACTATTGCATCGTCATCACTTGAAGATCCATCAGTAAAGTTAATAGATAAGCCTAAATCATTAAGTTTTTTCCTTGCATCTTTAACCGACATACCTTTACTTAAATGCTTAGTTACATCTATTGGCTCCTCTTTAAATTGCCAAACTGTCAATTTAACTTCTGAACCCTCTTTAAGCTTACCGGAATTAGGATATTGTCTTAATACTTTTTGATCTAGATCCTGATTACTAGTAATTTCGTATTTAACTTCTCCAATTTTTAATTTTGCTTCCTCTAATATAGATGTAGCTTTTTCTAATGTCTCATCTTCCACATTAGGTACATCTACCTCTATAAACTCTGGCCCTTCACTAATAGTAACCTTTATGTCTGTCTTCTTGCTTACTTTTTCCCAAGCATTTGGACTTTGTCTTATAAGCTTTCCTTTCTCCACAGTATCACTATTTTCATAAGCTACTTCCGGCTCTTTTAATCCTTTAGAAGCCAAGATAGTTTTAATATAATTCAAATCAAAATCTCTAAGATCAGGCATATCTACTTGTTCTTCACCTGCAGATACTACAACCTTAATTACAGTTCCTTTTTTAACCTTAACTCCTGGTTTTGGATCACTTTCAAGAATTGTATTTTCCGGTTTATCACTTTTATCTGTTTTACTTACTTCTATTGTTATTCCTAGGCTCTCTACATCTTTCTTTGCATCCTCTACTGTCTTCCCTACTATATTAGGTACAACTATATCACTACTACCAGTGCCACCAGCTAAAAAGAATCCTATAGAACCTAATATTAATAATGCTACTATAATTCCAATAGATACAAGTATTTTTCTCTTAGTATTCTTCTTTTTATTTTTAGGCTTCTCATCTTCATCAAAGTCATCATATTCTTCATCATCATATTCTTCATCATAGTCATCATCGTCATAATAATCATCTTCTATAGTAGAACTTTTATTAGCTTTAACATTTGATATAGGTGCCATTATGATAGTGCTATCATTATTTGTGTTTATAGCACTTCCAATTACAACATCAGGATTTTCTTGAATCTTTTGAAGGTCTTGAATCATTTCCTTTGCATTTTGATATCTCTTTATAGGCTCTTTTTCAACAGCCTTAAGTATTAATTTATTTAGGCTATCTGGAATAGCAGAATTTATATTTTTAGGAGGTACAGGCTCTTCTTGCAGATGCTTTAAGGCTACTGTTACAGGTGAATCTCCTTCAAAAGGCAGTCTTCCTGTTACCATTTCATATAATACTATACCAAAAGAATAAATATCTGATCTAAAATCAATATATGTTCCTTTTGCTTGTTCTGGTGAAAGATAATGTGCGGAACCAATAATACTTGTAGTATTTGTTATAGTTTGAGAGTCTGTTGATTTGGCAATTCCAAAGTCTGTTACCTTAACTTCTCCATTTTCAGTAACTAGTATATTTTGTGGTTTAATATCTCTATGAATTATATTATTCCTATGTGCACAATCTAAAGCTTTTGCAATTTGAAGTGCTATTTTTATTGCAGTATTATATGTTAATTTACCACTATAATTTATTAATTCTTTAAGAGTTTTTCCAGTTATTAGCTCCATAACTATATAATCAATATCATCTTGAGTCCCTACATCTAAAATATTAACTATATTAGCATCAGATAAATTTGCTATTGCAGTAGCTTCTCTTTTAAACTTTTGAGCAATATCTTTATTATCTGCAAATTGTTTTTTTAATATCTTCACAGCTACAAATCTATTAAGCTTATTACATTTAGCCTTATAAACTTCTGACATTCCGCCTTCGCCTATTTTTTCTAACAGTTCATATCTTCCGCCTAAAATTATTCCATTCATATTTGCACCCCTCCTCCAAATAACATTACAGTTATATTGTCTCTTCCACCATTAGCCTTTGCTTCTTCTACTAACTTCTCACAAATAATCTGTAATTGATTTTCTTCAATATTAATGGATAGAACTTCTTCTAAATTCACTTCATTAGTTAATCCATCACTACATAAAAGTAAGTAATCATATTCTTTATTATTTACTTCAAAAACATCTATTGCAACTTCTTCTTCTGTTCCAACAGCTCTAGTTATTACATTTTTCTTAGGATGATTACTAGCTTGCTCAGGAGATATACTTCCTGAATCTAATAATTCCTGAACTAAAGAATGATCTTTAGTTATTTTTTTAATTTCTTTTCCCTTAATAGCATAACAAGCACTATCACCTATATTAGCAACTAAAGTCTTGTCTCTAGTTACTAAAGAAGCTACTAAAGTAGTTCCCATTCCTCCATAGCTTTCAGAACAGTGAGAAAGATTATATACTTTTAAATTAGCATGTTTAATTGATTTTATTAAAACCTCTTTAGATAAATTAAAATCCATATTTTCTCTTATGTATTTTATTAAGGCTTTAGAGGCAGTTTTGCTGGCTATTTCGCCAGCATTATGACCTCCCATACCATCAGCTACAACACATATCGTATAATTTTCATCTTGATAAAATTCAGCATAATCCTCATTTAAGGTTCTAACATTACCTTGATCACTTTTAATACCAATCACAAGTACCCACTCCCCTTTATTTTTCAAGCTTTAAAAAATTCCTCCTCAATTGACCACAAGCAGCATTTATATCATTTCCCATTTCTTTTCTAACTGTAACATCTATTCCATGATCATTTACTATCTTTTCAAAATCGTCAATTGTTTTCTTTGAAGGTCTTTTTAAAGTATTTTCTTTTATTTCATTAACAGGTATAAGATTAACATGACATTGTCTTCCCTTTAATAGTTTTGCAAGGGATTTTGCATGTTCCTTACTGTCATTTATTCCTGAAACTAATGAATATTCAAAACTAATACGTCTTCCAGTCTTATTAAAATAATAATCACAAGACTCTAGTATTTCTTTAATTGAATATTTTTTCGCTATAGGCATAATTTCTCTTCTTGTTTCATCATTAAAAGCATGTAATGAAATTGCAAGAGTAATACTATATCCTTTATCTGCTAAATCATAAATTTTAGGTACTAAACCACAAGTAGAAAGTGTTATATGTCTTTGCCCTATATTTAATCCATATTCTGCATTTACTAAATCTATGAACTTAGTTACATTATCATAGTTATCTAAAGGCTCTCCACTTCCCATAAGTACAATATTAGAAATTCTTTCGCCTAAAACCTTTTGAGCAACCATAACTTCTGCTAAAATTTCACCAGCAGTTAAATTTCTAACTCTACCTTCTAATGTTGAAGCACAGAACTTGCACCCCATTCTACATCCCACTTGAGTGGATATACAAATTGTGTTTCCATAATTATATTTCATAATTACACTTTCAATTATATTTCCATCTTTAAAAGCTAAAAGTAGCTTACTAGTACCATCTAGTGTTGATTCAAATGTCTCTATTACTTCTGGAATACCTATGTAAAAATTATTTTTAAGCTTTTCAACTAATGACTTAGGTAAATTTTTCATCTCTTCAAAATTCCAAGTATTTTTATAAATCCAAGTAAAAACTTGTTTAGCTCTAAAAGAACTTTCTCCATTTTCTTTCATCCATAAGGAAACTTCTTCTAAACTATAATCTAATATATTATTCATTATATCACCTATTTTTTCTTCTTTATTTTACCCATAAAGAAACCGTCCATAGAATCATTTGGTAATATAGTTAAACTTCCATCTACGTTGTATATAAAATTATTATTATTACCTATATATAGTTTTTCAATTTCTGCATCACTATGTTTAGATAAGAACCATTTTAAATTATCTTCATTTTCTTCTTTATTTAATGTACAAGTAGAATATAATAGTATTCCGCCTGGTTTTAAATATTGCCATGCATTTTCCATTATATCTCTTTGAATTTCAACTAAATCTCTTAATTGTTGTCTTGTTTTATTCCACTTTATTTCAGGTTTCTTTCTTATTATTCCAAGTCCTGAACAAGGTACGTCAATTAATACCTTATCTCCATAGCTAATATAATCAGGATTAAGTTTAGTTGCATCCATAGTCTTACAAACTATATTAGTTAAACCTAACCTCTTAGCATTTTCCTCAATTAAAGATAACTTATTTTCATGTAAATCAAAAGCTAATACTTCCCCTGTATTATCTAATAACTCTGCAATATGAGTTGTTTTTCCTCCTGGTGCAGCACATAAATCTAATATTTTCTCTCCCTTATTAATTTCTAATAAAGGTGCAACAAGCATTGCACTTTCATCTTGAACTGTAATAAGTCCTTCTTTAAATAACTCATTACTTTCAACACCTTTTCCACCTTCTATTTTTATGGCTTCTGGACAAGCATATCCTTCTTCAATCTTATATCCCATTTCTTCAAGGTTTTCAAAAACTTCATCATACTCACCTTTAGATTCATTAACTCTTACAGTAACTTTTGGTGTTTCATTTAAGCCAGCCATTATTTTCATAGTTCTTTCTTCACCATATTGCTTAATAAAAAGTCTTATCATCCATGGTTCAAAAGAAAACTTATATCCAAGTTCATCTATTCTATTTCCTGGTACTACTATTTCCTTTTCATCTCTAATGAAATTTCTTAAAATACCATTAACTAGCTTTGAAGCTTCCATAGATATTTCTTTAGCTTCTTCCACTGCTTCATTACATGCAGCATACTCCGGTATCTTATCTAAGAAATACATTTGATAAATTGCAACTCTAAGTATATTTAATACTGTAGAATCTAAAAGCTTAATATCTTTTACAAAATTACCTATAAGCACATCTAAAGTTCTTTTTCTTCTTAAAGTACCATAAACTATTTCAGTTATAAGCCCCTTATCCTTATCATCTATATCATCTCTATTTAATTCTTTTGATAAAACTAAATTAGAATAAGCCCCTTCTTCTAAAACTCTTTGTACTATTTGTCTTGAAAGTTTTCTACTATTCATCCTTCTACCTCTTAATTATCGTTATATCTATTGTTTAAAGCTATTAATCTAATTAATTGAGAAATAGCCATTAGTGTTGCTGCAACATAAGTCATAGCTGCTGCATCGAGAACTTTTTGTGCTCCTTTTAACTCATCACCATATAAAAACGTTCTAGTCTTTAATATGCTAAGTGCTCTTGTTGAAGCATTAAATTCAACTGGTAATGTTACTAGTTGGTATATAACTGCTCCACTAAAAAATATTATACCTATATTTGCAAACAGAGGATTACCTAAAAATATGCCAATCATAAATAACCATATAGATACATTGCTTCCTATATTCACTATAGGGGCAATTCTAGTTCTTAAAACTAAGGGTGCATAATGATTTTGATGCTGAATTGCATGACCGCATTCATGAGCTGCAATTCCTGCTGAGGCAACTGTTGCCCCATCATAAACCTCAGGCGATAATCTTATTACCCTTGCTGAAGGATCATAATGATCTCCTAAATGCTTACCATATCTTTCAACCCTAACATCAAATAGTCCAGCTCCATCTAGAATACTTCTAGCAACTTCACTTCCAGTAACACCGCTAGCTGTTCTTACAGTTCTATATTTCTTATAGGCACTATCTATTTTATTTTGTGCCCAAAAAGCAATAATTACTGCTGGAATTAAAATTAAATAAGTTGTATCAAAATAAAATCCCGGATAAAACATATAGCCATCTCCTTTTAATCTTTATTTAGTTAACTTAGCTTATTATTTACCTTTATTTCATTTCCATTAATATATTGTTCTACAGTTAAAGGCTTTCCATTTGGAAACTGAATTTTTTCTATTAAAAGTACATCTTCTAGAGTGGCAACTTTAATTCCTTCCTTGCTTACGCTTAAAATAGTTCCAGGTTCCTTATTTGAATCCTCCTTTAAAACTTTAGATTTATATATTTTCATCGGAGTATCTTCATAACTTGTATGAGCAACTGGCCATGGATTAAGGCCCCTTATTAAGTTATGAATATCTATTGCTTTATTATTCCAATTGATTTTTGCAATTTCCTTATTTAACATTTTAGCATAAAATGTTTCATCATTTTGCTTAATTCTAGTAATTTCATTATTTTTTAACTTTTCAATAGTATTAATTAAAAGATCTGCTCCTCTTTCCATTAATATATCGTGAAGTTCTCCTGCTGTCATATCTATAGGAATATCTACTTCATCTTTAAGAAGCATATCTCCTGTATCTAATCCAACATCCATTAACATGGTTGTATTTCCAGATTTTTTTTCTCCCTTTATTATTGCCCAATTTAAAGGAGCAGCTCCTCTATACATTGGAAGTAGGGAGGCATGAAGATTTATGCACCCATACTTTGGAATATCTAATACCTCTTTAGTTAATATTTGACCAAAAGCAACTACTATAATAAAATCTGGTTCTAATTTTTTCAAATAATCAATTGCTTCTCTATCATCTTTTAACTTAATAGGTTGCATTACTTTTATATTGTGCATTAAAGCTACTTCCTTAACAGCAGATATAGCTACTTTCTTTCCTCTACCCTTTGGCTTATCTGGTTGAGTAAATACACACTCAACACCAAAGGTCTCAATTATTTTTTCTAAAGATGGTACTGCAAATTCTGGAGTTCCCATAAATACTATCTTCATGTCAATCCCTCCTTTGTTATTTTACATAGTCAATAAATAGTTTTCCATTTAAGTGATCATTTTCGTGTAATATAGCTCTTGCTAATAATTCTGTAGCTTCTAAGATAAATTCTTGCCCTTTTTCGTTAAAAGCTTTCACTTTTACATAATTGGCTCTTTCAACTTCGAAAGATTCTCCTGGAACACTTAAACAGCCTTCTTCTCCTATTTGGCTACTTGAAACTTCTAATATTTCTGGATTTATAAATACTCTAAGTCCCTCATCGTCATATACATCTATAACAAAAATTCTTTGTAATATTCCTACTTGTGGTGCAGCTAATCCTACTCCATCAGCTTCATACATTGTTTCAGCCATATCTTTAATTAACTTAATGGTTCTAGGAGTTATTTCTTTAACATTTTTACATTGTTTTCTTAATACCTCATCACCATTTGTTCTTATATTTCTAATTGCCATTTATTTTACCTCCTTTAAGTCAAGTTATTTGGGTTAATATCAATATACACTTTTATTTCATTATATACATTCTTATTTAATTGATAAAGTTTATCTTTAATTTTTTTACAAAAATCTAATGATAAATCCCCTTTAAATATTATTTGCCATCTAAAGTTATCTTTAATTTTAGAAATAATACATGGAACTGGACCTAAGATTTCAATATTATCTTCATCATTCGCAATGACTCCAAGCTCCCGCCTTAAATTATCCATAAAATTCTTTAAAGAAACTTCATTTTTAGAAGATGAATTTACTAATAGTATTTTACCAAAAGGAGGGTAATACATCAAACCTCTTGTTGTAAATTCATCATTATAAAAACCCTCATAATCATAATTCTTAGCATAAAGCAAACTATAATGATCTGGGCTATAACTTTGGATAACTACCTTTCCTTCTTTTTCACCTCTGCCTGCTCTTCCCGCAACTTGTGTTACTATTTGAAATGTTCTCTCAGCTGCCCTATAGTCTGGAATGTTTAAGGACATATCTGCTGCTAATATGCCTACTAAAGTAACATTTTTAAAATCCAATCCTTTAGATATCATTTGAGTTCCTATCAAAATATCTCCATCACCATTTTTAAATGAATTATAAATATTTTCATGAGAATTCTTATTTCTTGTAGTATCCATATCCATTCTTAATACTTTAGCATCTTTAAAGTATTTTTTCACTTCTTCTTCTACTCTTTCAGTTCCTGCTCCAAAATGCTTCACATATTTACTTTTACATTTAGGACATATCTTAGACTGAGGCTCTCCATGACCACAATAATGACATGCTAAATATCCATTTTTATGAAAAGTCATAGAAATATCACATTTAGGACACTTAAATACATATCCACATGCTCTACAGGAAACGAAAGTTGAAAAACCTCTTCTATTTAGAAATAATATAATTTGTTCTTTTCTACTTAAAGCTTCCTTCATCTCATGGTAAAGCTTTCTACTAAACATAGATATATTACCTTCTTTAAGTTCTTCTCTCATATCAACAATATCCATACTAGGCATTGGCTTATTATCAACCCTATTATTTAATTCAACTAACTGAATTTCTGAACTTAAAGCTCTATAATAAGTTTCTATTGATGGAGTAGCGGATCCTAATATAACCTTAGCACCTTTTAAAACACTGATATATTCAGCAACTTCTCTAGTTACATATCTTGGACTTTGTTCTGATTTATAGGTATTTTCATGTTCTTCATCTATAATTATTAATCCAAGGTTTACAAAAGGTAGAAATAAAGCACTTCTAGCTCCAATTACAAGCCTAGCCTTTCCACTCTTAACCCTATACCACTCATCATATTTTTCACCATCTGAAAGCTTACTATGAAATACCGCTACTTCTCTTCCAAATCTACCTTTAAACCTTTCTATCATTTGAGGTGTTAAGGAGATTTCTGGAACTAAAACTACACAAGATTGATTTTTACTAATTGCATCCTTTACTAATTGCATATAAACTTCAGTTTTACCTGAACCTGTTACACCCTTTAGAAGAACAATATTTTTATTAGAATTTCTTATTTCCTCTAATGCTGATTTTTGATCTATAGTTAATTCCTTCTCTTTATAATCAATATATTCTTTAATATTGTATCTATATACTATTTCTTCTGAAACTTTTAAATACTCTTCTTTAATAAGCTTATTAATTTTATAGTTTGAAAATCCCTTTTCTTTTATAAGTTCACTCTTATTATATTTACCTTCATTGTCTCTTATAAAATCAAAAATATCCTTGTATTTTTCTTCTATTTCAGAAGTAGGAATAATCCCAGTAGAAACAACTAACTTAAATTTATTTTTAGCTCCTTTTAATACTCCTTGTGGAATTAAAAGTCTTATACCATCAATATATCTGCATAAATAATTTTCTTTAAGAAATTCTATTAATTTTAAATCATCACTGTCTAAAAGTGGTTCTTCCTCTACAATAAGCTTTATACTTTTTATTTTAAATCCTTCTATTTCATCATCCTTTAAAGCCATTATAAATCCATCAGCAAGTGAATTTTTAATTCCAAAAGGAACCTTTACCCATTGACCTTCTTTTATTTTATCTTCTAATTCTTCAGGTATCTTATAAGTAAAAGGTTTATCTATATCCAAGGCATCATTATTAATAACAATTTCTGCATATTTTTTCAAATTTACTCACCCTTTTATTAGGTACTAATTATAATGATATAAAAGAAAGCGCATTTTAGCGCTTTCTTAAAATAGTATCAAAGATTTTTGAAGCAACTTTTCTTTTGCTCATCTTTTCTAAATTAATTTCTTCTCCATCTTTTGTAAAGATAACTACTTTATTATCATCACTACCAAATCCAGTATCTGAACTTGTAATATCATTAGCTACTATATAATCTAAATTCTTGTTTTCTAGTTTTCTCCTTGCATTTTCACTTATATTAGTGCTCTCTGCAGCAAAACCAACAAGGATTTGATTAGTCTTCTTTTCTCCAAGAAGCTTTAATATATCATTATCTCTGACGAATGTTAAAACTAAGTCTCCATCACCTTTTTTTATCTTATCATTACTATAATTCTTAATTTTATAATCTGCAACTGCTGCAGACTTTATAACAATATTACTATCATCATAGTTTTCAAAGATGGCTTCCTTCATTTCTTCATTTGTAGTTATATTTATAACCTTAACTCCAGAAGGAGGTTTTAAATTTGTAGGACCTGAAACTAAAGTAACATCAGCTCCTCTATCCCGTGCTTCTTCTGCTATATAATATCCCATTTTACCAGTAGATTTATTAGTTATAAATCTAACTGGATCAATATTTGAATATGTAGGTCCTGCACTAATCAAAACCTTTTTTCCTAGTAAATCTTTGGGAATATCTTCGTTTTCTAGTACATCTAAGACTCTTTCTATAATAGTATTCACATCTGCAAGTTTACCCTTGCCTTCATCGCCACAAGCAAGCCTTCCTGATGCAGGTTCAATAAATTCATAACCTAAGCCCTTAAGCTTTTCTATATTAGATTGAACTATTTTATTTTCATACATATTTGTATTCATTGCTGGTGCAAATATCACTTTAGCTTTTGTAGCCATAATAGTAGTTGATAACATATCATCAGCAATACCATTAGCTACCTTTCCAATTATATTTGCTGTTGCTGGTGCTACTAGGAAAACATCAGCTCTTTTTGCCAAAGATATATGCTGTATTTCAAAAGCCTTTGGTTCTGCAAACATATCTGTAGTAACCATATTTTGACTTAAAGATTGAAATGTAAGAGGTGTAACAAACTTAGTTGCAGACTCAGTCATTATAACTCTAACATCTACATCCTTTTTTCTCAAAGCACTTACAATATCTAATGCTTTATAAGCAGCAATCCCTCCACTAACTCCTATACAAACACACCTTTTATTTTCCATATTATCTAGAACCTTCTTTTGTTGGTGATTGTTCAAATCCAACTTCACCTTCATTTACTTCATTAATTGCAATAGTAAGTGGTTTTTTTGACTTTGTTACAACTAATGGTTCACTTCCATTAATTAATTGTCTTGCCCTTTTTGATGTTACTATTACTAATGAATATCTATCATCTACCTTTTGTAGTAAATCCATAATTGATGGATTAATCATAGAGTTGTTCATGAATTAAGCCCTCCTTAGAATCTAAAATTGTATTTTCCTTTATTCTATCTACTCTACATTTTTCAGCAGTAATAATCCCTTCCACTTTAGCTACAGCCACTTCTAGAGTATCATTAACTACTGCATAATTATATTTTGAAACATAATTGATTTCCTTATAAGCATTTTTAAATCTAGTCATTAAGGATTCTTCTGTTTCGCTTCCTCTTTTAATTATTCTTTGTTTTAATTCTTCCATAGATGGTGGAAGAATGAAGATAAATACGCCTTCTTTAAAGTTTTCTTTCACTTGAAGTGCACCTTGAATATCTATTTCTAAAATAACGTCTTTACCGTCTTCCAACATTTTTTCCACATTAACTTTAGGTGTACCATAAAAATTACCATGTACATTAGCATATTCTAAGAAGCCATTATTTCTTACCTTTTCTTCAAAATCTTCCTTTGTTAAGAAATAGTAATTTACTCCCTCAACCTCACCATCTCTAGGATGTCTAGTAGTAGCTGAAACTGAAAGATAAATATTTTTATGCTTTTCTAATAAAGCCTTACAAATAGTACCTTTTCCAGCTCCAGATGGACCTGAAATAACTATTAATACTCCTCTATTACTTTGCATTATTCATCTACCTCATCTACTGTTTCATCTTTAACTACTAGTCTATGCGCAACAGTCTCCGGTTGTACAGCTGATAAAATTACATGGTCGCTATCAGTTATAATAACAGCTCTTGTTCTTCTACCATAAGTTGCATCAATAAGCATCCCCCTATCTCTTGCCTCTTGAATTATTCTTTTAATAGGTGCAGATTCAGGACTTACTATAGCAACAAGTCTATTTGCAGATACTATGTTTCCAAATCCAATGTTAATTAATTTGATTCCCATTATTTTCCTCCTAATTATTCTATATTTTGCACTTGTTCTCTTATTTTTTCTATTAGATTTTTTATGTTAATGACATAATTAGTCATATCCATATCACTTGATTTTGAAGCAATAGTATTTGCTTCCCTATTCATTTCTTGAATTATAAAGTCTAACTTTCTTCCGATTTGTTCACCATCTTTTAAAGTTAGTCTCATTTGATTTAAATGACTTCTAAGTCTAGTAATTTCTTCATCTACTGCAGATTTATCAGAAATTATAGCTATTTCTTGAGCCATTCTTCCTTCATCAATATCTATACCTTCAAGTAATTCTTTTATTCTGTTCTCAAGCTTTTTCTTATATGCCTTTGGAACTAAATCAGATATCTTTTCAATTTCTACTACTGTATCTTCTATTTCATTTAATTTATTTAATATATCTTCCTTTAGCTTTTCGCCTTCAGTTATTCTCATATTTTCCATCATTTCTAAAGATGAGCTTATAAGAGGTTTAATTAAACTCCATATTTCTTCAATGGATTCCTCTTCTTCTACTATATTAATTACTTCAGGAAATCTTGCTATTTGAGTTACAGTAATATCATTTTTAACATTTAAGGCTTCTTCTATTTCTTTTAAGGCATTATAATAACTTTTCGCAAGCTTTACATTTAGCTTACATACTCCATCACCTTGCGAATAATCCTTTTGATTAATAAAAACATCTACCTTACCTCTAGATAGTTTAGAATTAATTAGTTTTCTTATTTCTTCCTCTAAAGCTATATAACTTTTGGGTATCCTAACATTAACATCTAAATATCTGCTATTAACACTTTTCATTTCTACAGAAAATAAATACTTATTTCCTTCGTCATTACTAGCTCTCCCAAAGCTAGTCATACTCTTAACCATATCTGCCTCCAAAGCTATTTATACATAATATAAATCATTTCTTTTTTTAGAACATCTTTAATATAATTTATGACTAAAATAAAGTCAATGGTTTATTCACAAAATGTTAACAATTAGATATAAAAAAAAGAGAAGTGAATTTTATATCACTTCTCTTTTTTTGGATTTACGAATTAAAAAGAGTTATCTTTTTAATTAATTTATATAAAATATAAATTTCTATTTTATAAGAATAATAACTTAATCATAAATATTATTGCAAGCACAATCATTACAGGAGATACTTTAACTCTGTTTTCTTTATCCTTGCATATTACATTGTAAATTAAATTAATAATAACATATGATAATATTCCTAAAGTTAATCCATCTCCAATGCTATATGTTAAAGCCATTCCAGCAATTGTAATAAATGCTGGTAAACCTTCAGTAATATTATCGAAATCTATATTTTTAACAGCTCCAAGCATTAAGTAACCAACATAAATTAGAGCTGGTGCAGTTGCACATGATGGAATAGCTATAAATATTGGAGAAAAGAACATAGCAATTAAGAATAAAACTCCTGTAGTTATTGCTGTATATCCAGTTCTTCCACCTGCTGCAACTCCTGTTGAACTTTCAACATATGTAGTAACTGTAGAAACTCCTAAAGCAGCTCCTATAGTTGTAGCAATAGCATCTACTAATAAAGCTCTACCTGCGTTTGGAACATTTCCTTTTTCATCTAGCATATTCGCTCTTGAAGCAACACCTACTAGTGTTCCAACAGTATCAAAGAAATCAACAAATAAGAAAGTACAAATTACCACGATTAATTTACCAGCAGACTCCGCAGTAAAGAAATGTGAAAAATCAATTTTCCCTGCTATAGGTGCTATACTTTCAAATTTAAATATACCTTCTGGTAAAAATATACCAAGGTTTGCTGCCACTTCAGGATTCATTAAAGCATATCCCCAAGCTAATAAAGTACTAGTTAAAATACCAAATAATATAGATCCCTTAACTTTTCTCTTATCTAATACTGCAATAATTATTAATCCAGTTAAAGCAATCATTACTGTAGGTGAAAATTCTCCCATTTTTACTAATGTAGCATCATCATTTATAACTAATCCTGAACCAACCATTCCAATAAATGCTATGAATATACCTATACCTGCTGTAACTGCATGCTTCATAGTCATAGGTATTGAATTAACTACCGCTTCACGAACTTTGAATAATGATAAAAGTATAAATATAATCCCTTCAATAAATACTGCAGTTAATGCCATTTCCCATGATATTCCCATGCCAATTACTACTGAAAAAGCAAAGAAAGCATTAAGTCCCATTCCAGAAGCTAAAGCAAAAGGTAAATTAGCAAATAACCCCATTAATATACATCCAATAGCTGCTGCTAAACATGTAGCTGTAACTAATGCTCCTGCTGGCATTCCTGCTTCAGATAGTATGTTAGGATTTACTGCAACTATATATGCCATAGTTAAAAAGGTAGTAACCCCTGCCATAATTTCTCTTTTCATATTTACATTTTTGTTTTGTAAAATAGGTAGTAAACCTTGTTTTTGTTGTGAGTTTTCCATTTGTATCCCCCTATGTTTTTATTCGTAAAAAAAATTCTAAGATTCATCTTAAATAAGATAACTCTTAGAATTTTGAAAATGCCAATAAGCACCATACTCATAGTCAAGATATTTACGGTATCTCGGTAGAAACTTTTGACCCTTATCGTCAATACTATATGAGTTATCCTTCTTACGAATATTATTATATATTCTTCGCGCTTTTTTGTCAATAACTACGTATAAATTACATTCTTTTTTAATTATGATTCGTATTTTTCTTAAAAGATTCTTTTATATCAATAGCTTTGTCACTTGATAATGCTACCATAAGCTTTATTCTTGCCTTTTGACCTGGCATACTTTCTTCGAAAAATACTCCTAAGTCCTTAAGCATTTTTCCTCCACCATCATATCCATAGGATTCAAAGACTCTCCCTTCAAAACATCTAGAAACAATAACTACAGGAATATTGCTATTTAAAGCTCTTTTTATTCCATCAACCATTTTAGGTGGTACATTTCCTCTTCCTAGTGCTTCAATAACTATACCTTTATAATTATTGTCAACTAAGAAATTTAAATACTCAGAATCCATATCAGCTGCACATTTAATTAATGCAACTTTTTCTACTACTTCAGATATATTATATACTCTATGTTTAATAGTTTTTCTATAAAATAAAACTTTATTATTATCTACTATTCCTATAGGTCCAAAATTAGGTGTCTTAAAAGCACTTAATGCCATTGAATTAGCTTTAGTTACTTCTGATGCAGAATTTAATTCTCCATTAAAACATACTAGCACTCCTCTTCCCTTTGCATCCTCAGAAATTGCAGTACAAATTGAAGTAGCTAAATTAAATGGTCCATCATATCCAAGTTCTGAACTACTTCTCATAGCACCTGTTACTACTATTACTTTTTCTGTATCAATAGTTAGATCTAAAAAATATGCCGTTTCTTCTAAAGTATCAGTTCCATGAGTTAAAACAACACCTTCTATATCATCTCTTTCAACTAATTTTTTTATTAATTTACTTAATTCAACCATATCTTCTAAAGTCATATGAGGTGAAGGTTTACTAGAAAAACTATACGACTCTACTTCTGCATAATTTTCAATTCCAGTAACCATAGACATTATTTCTTCCCCTGTAAGACTAGGCACTGCTGCTTTTATTCTTTCATCTACCTTCATAGATATAGTTCCACCATTAAATACTACTGCTACCTTTTTCATGGCTCTCCTCCTAAAGTTTAATAAGAAAATCAAAAAGGGCTGCTTAAAAACAACCCCAAATTAACAATTACAAATTTTAAAACAAATAAATATAATATATTGTTGGTAGGGCGGCGTATCCTACATCTCTTTTTACTGAACCAGCGTATGAGGAGCCTTTTCTCACCTCAACAATTAATTATTAAAACTACTATATTATTATATATCCTTAATTCTTTACTTTCAACTATTAATTAATCAGTATATCTTATTAATTTACCACTAAAGATTCTGCTATCAATCTTACTATCTGTTATTGGATACATGGTAGATACATTAATATAGTCTTTCCTATAATCAATTTCAATACCTATTAGTATATTTACATTTCCTTCTTTAATAAACTCAATATGAGCTCCATCATCAGTTATACAATATACCCCTACATAGTCTGGGCCTTCTATTACACACTTCATATATTCAATAATATTTCCTAATACTTTTTTACTTAAATGTTTACCGTGCTTCTTTTTAATATGCTTTAATACCCCTGGGGACGCATATATGGTACCTGTAAATTTCACTCCTAAGTCTTCAGCTAATTTATTATTAAAGTATCCAACTCTCTTATAGGTACAAAATCTGTCTTCCATAATACCCCTCAATTCCATATAGTGTATATTAGTATTTATAATCTACTTAAAATACAACATTAATTAGTATTATAGTTATATTATATAAAAAAATTAAGGTTGGTTACACACCAACCTCAAATATTATAATATAATACAAATCAATCCGCCACTGCCTTCATTTATTATCTTTTGTAAAGTTTTTTGTATCTTAACTTGTACGTCTTCAGGCATTTTGTATAACTTATTTTGTAATCCTTCCTTAATCAATACTTCTAAAGGCTTACCAAACATATTACTTTGCCATAATGATTGAGGGTCGCTATCAAATTGTTCCATAAGTGATTTTACAAGTTCTTCACTCTCTTTTTCAGATCCCATAATAGGACTGATTTCTGTCTTTATATTCGCCTTAATAAAATGTAATGATGGAGCAGAAGCTTTTAATTTAACTCCAAACCTATTGCCTTGCTTAACCATTTCAGGTTCTTCAAACTTCATTTCAGCTAATTGAGGTGGAACTAAACCATAACCACTTTCTCTAACATCAATTAAAGCATCCTTAACCTTATCGTATTCTTTCTTAGCAAAATTTAAATCCTTAATTATTGATAATAAGTCACTTTCAGATTTTACATCTAAATCACAAATATCACTTAAAATATTATAGAATATTCCATCTTTAGGTTTCATTTTTAAAGTTGCTTTTCCTTCACCTAAGTTTACTTGACTTATTTCAATAGGAGCTATATTTTCCTCATCTTTAAACATTTCAGCTATAGCTTTTACATCTCTTACTCTACTTATACTTTCACACATATTTTTTACTATATTAAAGAAATCTTTTTTAAGCCAATTATCACACTCTAATCTTTCTATCCAAGTTGGCATATCTATGTTAATTTCTCTAACCGGGAATTCCTTAAGTACATGTTTAAATACATCTTCTACATCATCTTCATTCATATTTGCTACATCCATCACTTGGACTGAAACATCATATTTTTCTTCTAGTTCTTTTTTCAATGTTCTTGTTTCTGGAGAGTTTATATGTTTAGTATTAAGTACAACTATAAAAGGCTTCTTGATAGCTTTTAATTCTTCTATTACTCTCTCCTCAGCTTCTAAGTACTCATTTCTTTCAATGCCTGTAATACTACCATCAGTCGTTACTACAAGACCTATAGTTGAATGATCAGTTATAACTTTTCTTGTTCCTATTTCTGCAGCATCTTCGAAAGGAATTTCATATTCATACCATGGAGTATTTACCATCTTTGTATCTTCTCCATCCATATATCCTATTGCCCCTTTTACTATATAACCAACACAATCAACCATTCTTACTTTAAACTTTATTTCTTCATCAATAGTAATTTCTACTGCCTCATTAGGTACAAATTTAGGTTCTGTTGTATGAATGCTCTTTCCTGATCCACTTTGAGGCAACTCATCCTTTGCTCTTTCCTTCTTATAATTATTATCAATCTTTGGTATTACCATAAGGTCCATAAACTTTTTAATAAATGTTGATTTACCAGTTCTAACAGGGCCTACAACACCTACGTAAATGTCACCTTGTGTTCTTTCAGCTATATCTTTATATATATTAAAGCTGTCCACGGTGTACCTCCTACTTATTTTTAACACTATATATATATTCTATAATCTAAAAAAATATACAACTTTTTAAAATATAAAAAATAATTATAATTCCTATATAAGGAACCCTTTAATATATAGTTATTCAGTTAAGTAAAATTAATTCCAAAATAAAAAAAATCCTCTGTCTTCAAACAGAGGATTCTTAGAAATTAAATTAATAATCCATTAATTTAATAGTATATTTCACTTTTCTTTTCTCTACCCATTAAGAATACAACAGCATCCTTTGGGTCCTTATCTTCAAATAGCACTCTATATAGTATATCAGTAATAGGCATTTCTACTTGAAGTTTTTCTTTAAGTTCGTAAAAAGCTCTACAAGCTTTTATACCCTCAACTACCATTCCAACTTCTTTAGTTGCTTCTTCTGCACTTTTACCACTACCTATTAAATATCCTGCTCTTCTATTTCTAGAATGCAAACTAGTACAAGTAACTATAAGATCTCCCATTCCAGTAAGACCTAAAAATGTTTCAGGCTTTCCCCCAAGCTTCATACCAACTCTAACTATTTCAGCCATACCTCTAGTCATTAATGCCGCTTTAGTATTGTCACCATAACCTATACCATCACAAACTCCTGCTGCAAGAGCTATAATATTTTTAACAGCTCCTCCAATTTCAACACCAACTAAATCTTCATTAATATAAACCCTAAAATTATTTGTCATAAATAAATCTTGGACTATATTAGCTGACTCTTTATCTTTAGATGAAACAACAACTGTAGTTGGAATATCAAAAGCTACTTCTTCAGCGTGGCTAGGACCTGATAGTATAACAACTTTATTATTAGGAAGCTCTTCTTCTATTACTTCAGATAATCTAAGATTTGTTCCTTCCTCTATTCCCTTTGCTATACTAACAATTATAACATCACTATTAATTTTACCTTTAAGGGATTTAGAAGCAGTCCTTACAACATGTGAAGGTACTGCTAGAACTAAGAACTTTATATCTTTTAACGCTTCATCTAAATCATTAAAAGCAGTGACATTTTTAGGTATAACTAAATCTTTTATATATTTATCATTTTTCTTATTTAGATTTATATCATCAACAACAGACTTATCCCTATCATAAATACTAACTTCTAAACCTTTATCAGCTAATAATATTCCTAATGCTGTTCCAAAGCTTCCTCCGCCTAAAAAAGCCACTTTACTCATTCTTATTCCTTCCTTTCCTTAAATTCCATTTGAATACCTGTACCACTAAAATCAAAACTATCTCTTAATTGATTCTCAAGATATCTTTCATATGAGAAATGTCTTGCACCAGAATCATTAACAAAGAATACAAACTTCGGTGGTTTAGTAGCAACTTGTGTTGCATAATAAATCTTCATTCTCTTAAGTCCAACTATAGGTGGTTCTTTCATAAGAACTGCCTTATTAATTACCTCATTTAATATACCAGTTGCTATTCTCTTTGAATAGTTTTCATAACATTCTTTTGCTATTTCTAAAACTTTATGAGTTCTTTGACCAGTTTTTGCTGATATAAATAAGTATTTAGCATATTTTAAGAATTTTAATTTCATTTGTAAATCTTCTTTATATCTTTGCATTGTCTTATCATCTTTTTCAATAAGATCCCATTTATTAACTATAACCATTATAGCTTTATTCATCTCATGAGCATAACCTATTATTTTTTCATCTTGCTCTGTTACACCCTCTGTAGCATCAATCATTAAAATACATACATCTGCTCTTTCTATAGCTGTATATGTTCTAATAACTGAGTATCTTTCAATTTCTTCTTTAACCTTACTTTTTCTTCTAAGACCAGCTGTATCTACTAAAATAAACTTTCCAATATCCGTTTCTAAAGTACTATCTATAGAATCTCTAGTAGTTCCAGGAATATTAGAAACTATTAATCTTTCTTCACCTAAAAGCTTATTAATTAATGAAGACTTACCTACATTTGGTTTTCCTATCATTGCTATTCTTATATATTCATCATCTTCGTCTTCTTCGTTATACTTATCAAAGTTTTCTACTACTCTATCTAGCATATCTCCAAGTCCTAATCCTTGAGATGCTGATATAGTAATAGGATCACCTATACCTAAATTATAGAACTCCCAAGCATTATCTTCTTCTTTTAAAGAATCTACCTTATTTACTACTAAAACTACTTCTTTCTTGCTTTTTCTAAGCATTACAGCTACTTCATGGTCTGCTGGAGTTAATCCTTCTTTACCATCAACCACAAAAACAATAACGTCTGCAGTTTCTATAGCTATGTTAGCTTGCCTTCTCATTTGCTTTACAATTATATCTTCTCTTTCAGGTTCAATACCACCTGTATCTATCATAGTAAAGTTGTAATTTAACCATTCTGCCTGAGCGTAAACTCTATCCCTCGTTACACCAGGAGTATCTTGTACTATAGATATTCTGTGTCCTGCTAATTTATTAAATAATGTCGATTTACCCACGTTAGGTCTTCCAACTATGGCAACTATCGGTTTACCCATTTTTAATCCTCCTTGAAATTTGTATTTATTAAGTCAATTATATCAGTTCCTATTAATACTCCCTACTAATAGAATAGTATCTCCAAAAAGGCTTCTTGTAACCTTACTTAAACTATACTCATATTAGTATAATACTTAATTTCAATAGATTTCTATTAAATCTTATATAAGGGGCACTCTTTCTTTAGCTCCCTTTACCTAATATCCTAATTCGTAATATGTACAGAAATTTTAATAGTACTAATTTTATATCTTACTATTATTTTAATATTTCTAAAATTAAAATCTATCTATTATAGAACACTTTAAATAATGCAAATATTTATTTTTACAATATTTATTGACTTAAGCATAATTATCCTTATTGTAATAATCGCTTGATGTTATCTTACATTAATAATACTTTCTAGTCAATATAAAAAGTTTCCTTATTAATGTAACTTACCCATTCAAATATCAAATATAAAGCCAATAAATAAAGCTGAAAGATAGAAATTCTATTTTTCAGCTTTATAAAATATAACTAAATAAATTTATAGTTATTATTCATTTAAATCAACGTAATCTCCTTTTTTAGAGAATATAATCCATTCACAAAGATTAGTTACATGGTCTCCTATTCTTTCTAAATACTTAGAAGCAAATAATATTTGTGTTCCTTGATTTATCATTGATTCGTCTTTTACCATCTTCTTTAAAACTATACCAAACATTCCTCTATAAATTTGGTCTACCTTATCATCCATATCACAAATTTCATAAGCTGCCTTTTCATCACCTTTTACATAGGCTTCAATTGCAAGCTTAATCATATTGGTAACTATATCTACAAGTTCCCACACTGGAGATATATCTTCTGAGAAGTCAACACCTTTAACAATCGGTACTATTTTACAAATATCTACTGCATAGTCTGCCATTCTTTCTAAATCTGTAACTACTTTAGTAGTTGTATAAATACTTCTTAAATCTCCTGCAACTGGGGATTCAGTAGCCATAAACTTAATACACTTTTCTTCAATAACCTGTTGAAGATTATCTACTTTATCATCATTTTTTATTACAGTTTTTGCAAGTTTTACATCTTGCTCTTTTAAGGCTTTCATACTATCTATAATTTGCTTTTCTACTAAACTAGCCATCTCAATCAATTCAGAGTTAAGCATCTTAATTTTATTACTTAACAATTCTCTCATCATTTCCAAATCACCTCTTATAATTTTTAACCGAATCTTCCAGTAATATAATCCTCTGTTCTCTTATCCTTTGGTCTATAGAATATTTCTTCTGTATCAGCATACTCGATAATTTCTCCATTTAAGAAAAATGCTGTTTTATCTGCTATTCTTCCTGCTTGTTGCATATTATGAGTAACTATTATTACTGTATACTTTTTCTTTAATTCTTCCATTAATTCTTCCATTTTATTTGTAGAAATTGGATCTAAAGCCGAAGTTGGTTCATCCATTAAAATAATTTCTGGAGAAACAGCAATAGTTCTAGCTATACATAACCTTTGTTGTTGACCACCTGATAATCCTAGGGCACTCTTTTTAAGTCTATCTTTCACTTCATCATAAAGAGCTGCACCTTTTAAGCTTTTCTCAACTATTTCATCAAGAGTTTTTTTATCTTTAATACCATGTAATCTAGGACCGTAAGCTATATTATCATATATAGACATTGGAAAAGGATTTGGCTTTTGGAATACCATGCCTACCTTAGTTCTAAGAGCTATTACATCTTTACTCTTATATATATCTTCTCCATCTACTAAAATTTCTCCATCTATTTTTACTCCATCTATTAAATCATTCATTCTATTTAATGTTCTTAAAAATGTGGACTTTCCACATCCAGATGGTCCTATAAATGCAGTTACTTTATTTGCTTCTAAATCTATGTTTATGTTTTTTAACGCTTGATTATCTCCATAATATAAATTCAAATCACGAACTTTAATCTTTTTTACTTGTTCATTTGACATACTTTACACCTCATAGCACTTTTTTAATAATTTGCCTTACTAAACTTTTTAGTAATAAGTTTAGCTAATATATTTAAAACTAATATAATTGCTATTAACACTATTCCAACAGCAGCTGCTTGTTCTATATCTCCAGCTTCTTGAGTAACTAAATAAGATTGAACTGTTAAAGTTCTTGCACTAGACATTATTCCTTTAGGCATCTTAGCTACTGTACCAGCAGTTAATAATATAGCTGCAGATTCTCCAACTACACGTCCAATTGAAAGAATAACACCTACAAGTATTCCTGGAAGAGCACTTGGAACTACCACTTTGTATAAAGTTTGAAACCTAGTTGCACCAAGACCTAAAGATGCTTCTTTATATGATGTCGGTACTGCTTTTAAAGCTTCTTCTGTAGTTCTTATTATTACAGGTAAAATAATAATTGCAACGGTTAAAGATCCTGCAAGTAGTGAATAACCGAACTTTAATGTAATTACAAAGAATATAGAACCAAATAAACCATAAACTATAGATGGTATTCCAGATAAACTTTCTGTAGCAAATCTAATAAGCTTTACTACTGCCCCTTGCTTTGCATATTCAGTTAAATATATTGCTGCTAATACTCCAATTGGCGTTGCTACTATAATAGAAATAAATACTGTATATAAAGTAGAAATTATCATTGGTAGTATTCCACCCCCACCTGATGGTGAGTAATTCTTAGTAACAAAATCTATGTTAATCAATTTATAACCTTTAATAAATATAAATCCTAAAATAAATACTAAAACTGCTACTGTAACTATAGCTGATAACCAAAGCATTAATTTCAATAAATTCTCTTTAAATTTTCTCATAATTATTTACCTTCCTTATTAGAAAGTTTACTTAAAACTAAATTTAATAATAGTATAAATAAGAATAATATAACTCCTGTTGCAAATAGCATTTCTTGATGAGTGCCAAAGGCATATCCCATTTCCAGTGCTATATTAGTAGTCAATGGTCTTACCGAATCCATTATTGAAGTAGGAATTACTGGCGAATTACCTGCAACTAATATAATTGCCATAGTTTCACCAATTGCTCTACCTATACCTAAAACTACAGCTGCCAATATACCAGATTTTGCAGCTGGAAGTACAACCTTAAAGGTAGTTTCTATATGAGAAGCACCTAAAGCTAAAGAACCCTCTTTATATGATTTAGGAACTGCTCTTATTGCAGTTTCTGAAACTGTAACTATTGTTGGCAGCATCATAATTGATAATACTATAATAATTGCTAATAAGCTTTGTCCCTTTGGTAAATTAAATGTATTCATAATCCAAGGAACTATAACTGCCAAACCAAAAACCCCATATAATACTGATGGAATTCCTGCTAAAAGTTCTACTGCTCCAGATATAATTTTCCCTATTCTTTTAGGTGCAATTTCAGCTATAAATACAGCTGTTAATATTCCTATTGGCACTCCTAGCACTAAAGAACCTAATGTTCCAAACATTGAAGCTAATACCATAGGTAATATTCCAAACTTATCTGAACTTGGTATCCACTTAGTACCAAAGAAAAAGTCCTTAAAAGAATATCCTTTACTTACAAAAGGTGTAAGTCCTTTATAAAATACAAAGCCTATAATTAATAATAAGCTTACTACTGCAATAAGAGCACTTACTAAAAATATTGCCTTAGATACATTTTCTATTACATATTTATTATTGTTATTTCTTTTAACATTTAACATTAATACACTCTCCTATGAAAGTAAGAATGCCCGAGATTCAGGGCATTCTTAATATATCAAGCTACTACTTAACTGGGATTAACTTGTTTTCTTTAACTATTGCTTGTCCTTCATCACTTAATATAAAATCTATAAGTTTTTGTCCATCTTCGCTTAATTCTCCATCCTTATTTACTAATAAGAATGGTCTTGAAATTTTATATTGTCCTGATTTAACTAAATCTGCCTTAGGTTCTACATTTTCTACATTTGCTATATTAACTTCATCATCTAAGTATTCGAATGAAACGAATCCAACTGCGTTGTCATTTGAAGCTACAGTTTCTTTAACTCCACCATTACCATTAGATATCATAGCATCTGCTTTTAACTCTTCTGATTTATAACCAACTATTTCTTGGAATGCATCTCTAGTTCCTGATCCTTCTTCTCTTGATACTACTACTATTGGTGCATCCTTTCCGCCATCTATTTGATTCCAGTTAGTTATTTGTCCTGTATATATTCCTTTAATTTGATCTAAAGTTATGTTTTTAATTTGATTGTTTTTATTTGTTATAATTGCTATTCCATCATATGCAATAACATTAGATTTAACTTGGCTTTCTTCTTCAGCCTTAAGTTCTCTTGAAGACATTCCTATTTCAGAAACTCCATTTATTGCATCCTTAATTCCTGCTGATGATCCAACTTGGTTAATTTCAATAGAAACATTGCTATTAGCACCTTCATATTTTTCAGCAACTTTTTCCATTAAAGGTCCTACAGAAGTAGATCCTGATATAGATATAGTTACTGATTCAGAGCTATTAGCTTCTGTCTTATCTTCTGAATTTCCACAACCTGCAACTACTCCCCCTACCATAGAAATTAGTAATGCAGTACATAAAAGTTTTAAACTTTTTCTTTTCATAAAATTCTCCTCCAAATTGACGTTTCGCCGTTTTTATTTACTTTACATACTTATCATAATCTCTAAAAGTTAAGATAATATTAGTTAAAAGTTAAGAAAAGTTATGAAATTGTTAAATGTATTTAACAAAACTATCCATATAATTACATAGATGTATAATCCTCATCATTTCTCTAACTATGTTTTATATAAAACTTGCGATACTACAAAATATTCTTAAAAACAAAGAAGCTGCCTATTAGCAGCTCCTTAATTTAATAATTAATATCTTTTAACCTTTTTGACTTCCTAAGTTTTATAGTAAACTTAGTTCCTTCATTTAAAACTGATTTAACATATATCTCTCCATTAAATATCTTTACTATATGTTTAACTATGGCTAAACCTAAACCTGTTCCACCTTTTGCCCTAGATTTATCAACTCTATAAAATCTTTCAAAAATTCTTGGTAAATCTTCTTTAGGTATTCCTATACCATTATCCTCTACTATAACAAAGTAGTAACCCCCTCTTTCATATGAGTTAATTTTAATAATTGTTTTTGAAACAGAATACTTAATAGCATTCTCAACTAGGTTAAGCATCATTTGAAAGAACTTATCTTTATCTCCAATAAGCACTATTCCTTTATTGCCTTCATAATTAATTATTACTTCGTTTTTATTGACATTAGTTGTAAACATATTTATGACATCTTCTATAACTTCACTTGGAGTGAATTCATCTTCTATCATCTTATTGCTATTTTCTATATTAGATAAAATTAAAATATCATTTATTAAACTAGTTAACCTTTCTGCTTCTTTATCTATTATATCTAGGAATTTTTCTCTTGTAGTAGTATCTTCAACATATTTTAATGTTTCTGCAAATCCTTTTATAGATGTCAAAGGAGTTTTTAGTTCGTGAGATACATTTGCAACAAATTGACTTCTTATATTCTCTAATCTTTTTATATCTGTAATATCTAATACACTAACTACTACACCCATAGGCATTTTTCTATAATTAATTATCGGAGCTTTTTTTATCCTAAGCTCTCTTTCTATAGGATGCATAAGCTTAATTTCTTTAGTTTCAATTTCATGTATACTTTTAATAAAACTAATTAAATCATAGTCAATAATATGTTCTGATATATTTTCTCCTATTATATCTCCTTCAATTCCAAAAAGATTTTTAGCATATGGATTAATTAAAATAACCTTTTTATTATTATCTACTGCAATTACTCCACTTTCCATGCTCTCAAGTATAGCCTCTAGTTTATTTTGTTTATCTAATGAATCACTTATTTTAGATTGTAATTGATCTGCCATATTGTTAAATGTATTGGCTAAAGAACCTATTTCATCATTAGTAAATATATTAACCCTTCTACTATAGTCTCCATTTGCAATTTTATTAGTTACTGATTTTAGCTCCTTTAATGGATATATAATAGCTCTAATTAATTTTAATGAAAGGCCTATAGATAACAATAGTACAAGCAAGATTATTATTAAATAGTACTTTGTATAATCTGCTGTAAAAAATTCAATAGTATTTAATGGTACTGAAGATCGTAAAACTAAATCATCATTTACCTTAGTTGCAAAATATACTACATTAACACCTTGAGTATCACTAAGTCTAGTTGCTGAGGCTTCTCCTGATTCAAAAGCACCTAATACTTCTTCTCTGTTTAAATGATTTTCCAAACTTTTATTTTCTGTATCCTTAATTACATTTCCATTTTTATCTACAAAAGTAAATCTAACCTCTGAGTTATTTATTTGAAACTCCTCTATAAAATCACTATTTAGGCTATTAGTCTTTATTAATATATCATTATATGTCTTCAAAGTTTCTTTAGTAACTTCTATTCCCTTTATATTTACTAAGGCAATAAATGAACATGTTACAATTATTAATGCAAAGATTACTGTAATTAAAGATGAAAAAAGTATTCTTTTTTTCATAATTTAATTATAATTAGGATTAAATCTATATCCTACTCCCCTTATAGTTTCTATAAATTTGGGATTCTTATCGTCTACTTCAATTTTCTTTCTTAAATATCTTATATGAACATCAACAGTTCTAGTTTCACCTACATATTCATATCCCCATATTTTATCTAATAGAGTTTCCCTAGTTAATATCTTACCTCTATTTTTAACGAGAATTTCTAAAAGTTCGAATTCTTTTAAAGTTAAATCAATTTTATTACCTAAAATCGATACTTCTCTTCTCTCAAAATTAATATATATTTCGTTAGTCTTAAAGATTTCTTCATTTGCAGATGAGGATTTTGTCCTTCTTAAAATAGCTTTTATTCTTGCTAAAAGCTCTCTAATTGAAAAAGGCTTTGTTATATAATCATCTGCTCCAAGTTCAAGCCCTAATATCTTATCAAGCTCTTCACCCTTAGCTGTCAGCATAATTATTGAAATATCCTTTGTTTCAGCATCACTTCTAACAGATTTACATACATCAAACCCATCTAAACCAGGAAGCATTAAATCTAGTAATACTAAATTAGGACTTTCCTTCTTAATTAAACCTACAGCATCTAAACCATTGTTTGCAGTTAAAACTGTATATCCTGAATTAATTAAGTTATAACTTATAAGCTCTACAATATGATCTTCATCATCTACCACTAATATTTTTTCTTGCATAACTAAACCTCCCTATTTAATAAAAGCAAATGAAAATAATCTTCCATATGTTCCTACAGATTTTCTATAAGAAAATAGCTTTATATCCTCTTCACAATGAGTACAAAGATCTAAAGAATATATATTATCTTCTTTTATACCAAACTCTCTAACATCCTTTAAAATACATTCTTCTAAACTAAGATTTCTTCCCTTAAATAAAATATTGCTATCTATATTTGTCTTATCTATAAACTTTTCCTTAAGGTCTTCCGATACTTCATAGCAGCACTGTCTAATATGCGGCCCAATAAAAATTTTAGTTTTATCTATATCTATATTAAATTCATCCATCATTTTTTCTAAGGTTCTTGTAACTATTGAACTATAAGTTCCTTTCCACCCACTATGAATAGCAGCTATAGCCTTATTTTTATCATCAACTATAATAATAGGAACACAATCAGCTGTAAATACTCCAATAGCACATTCTTTTTCACTAGTAATTAAAGCATCTCCTTCTTTATCGATAATATTTTCAAAATCATTTCTATAAACAAGTACCTCATCACTATGAATTTGATTTAAATATTTTACATTATTTATATTAAAATCTTTAACAATGCTATTTAGATTGTTTACACCATAGTCTCTATGTCTATTAAAGCTTCTGTCACTTTCTGCAGTTGAAAAGGCTACTGTTACTCCATCTAAGTTTATTGTTAAGAAGTCTAAAACCCTATTAAAATCTTTAGCATACAAGATTTTCATTAATTCACCTCATTATTATATTTTTATTAATTTTACCATTAATATAGACTTTTTTCTATTTATTTTAGCTTGTCTCATTATATTTTAACTTATTTTTAACTTAACTTTAAATATAGTTGAATATCAGTACTTATCTAAAATAAACAAATACAAATGAAAAAGGACTGCTAAAACGATCCTTAAATCATTATAAACAGTCCTATTTTTTATGAACTAAGTTTTTTATTTCTTCTAAAAATGTATTAATATCTTTAAATTCCCTATATACAGATGCAAATCTTACATAAGATATCTCGTCAATATCTTTAAGTCTATCCATTACCATTTCCCCAATATTTTTTGAGTTTACTTCAGTAATCATTTTATTACTAATTGTTTTTTCAATATCTTCAGCCATTGCTTCAATTTGCATTCTAGAAATAGGTCTTTTTTGACATGCTCTAATTAATCCATTAATTATCTTTTCTCTATTAAAGTTTTCCCTTGTAGAATCCCTTTTAACAACAAGAATAGGAATATCTTCTACTTTTTCATATGTAGTATATCTTTTACTACATTTTAAACATTCTCTACGCCTTCTAATTGTAGTATTATCATCAGTTGATCTTGAATCTACTACTTTACTTTCCTCAAAGGAACAAAATGGACACCTCATTTAATTCACGCCTTTCCTAACTTATCTAGTACAATATAAATTATACATTTTTTCCTTATTATTTGCTAGGATTTTTTACTTCTTAAGACCATCCACTTCACTACTATCTACCAATACCACTTCAATTCCTGCTTTCTTAACCTTATTCCATGGTATTTCTATATCCTCTTCTTTTCCAAACCATCCTTTAGCCATTCCTGGTAATAAAATAGATACTATCCTACTTTCTTTTATATCTATAACAAAATCTTTTATAAATCCAACCTTAGAGCCAGTTTTTATGTCTATTACTTCCATTGTTCTTAAGGCATTTAAAGAATGTAATGTTATACCACTATCTTCAATTACTTCTTCATTTTCAAATTCATTATTATCAAAAAAACCCATAATAATCCCCCATTTCATAAAAGCTTGTACATAATATTTTCTTTTTAAGAGCTCTGTAAAGAGCTCTAAACATATTTTCTCATATGCTTTAATGCAGTTTTTTCCAATCGTGATACTTGAGCTTGTGAAATTCCAATTTCATCAGCCACTTCCATTTGAGTTCTTCCATTAAAAAATCGTAAAGTTAGTATAAGTTTTTCTCTGTCATTAAGTTTTTTCATAGCCTCTTTTATGGAAATATTCTCAAGCCAACTTTCATCAGTATTTTTAGAATCGCTTATTTGATCCATTACATATATTGCATCTCCGCCATCGTGGTAAATCGGTTCAAACAAAGACACCGGATCTTGAATAGCATCTAATGCAAATACAACTTCTTCTCTAGGTAAGTTAAGTTCTTTTGCAATTTGTGATACAGTCGGTTCCTTATTATTATCTTTAATTAGCTTATCTCTTACGAGCAATGCCTTGTATGCAATATCCCTTAAGGATCTACTTACTCTAATAGAGTTATTATCTCTTAAATATCGTCTTATTTCTCCTATAATCATAGGAACTGCATAGGTAGAAAATTTTACATTTTGACCTAAATCGAAATTATCAATAGCTTTCATTAAGCCAATACATCCAACTTGAAATAAATCATCAACATTTTCACCTCTATTATTAAATCTTTGAATTACACTTAAAACTAATCTTAAATTTCCTTTTATAAATGATTCCCTAGCACTTTTATCTCCATCATCTCTCATCTTTAAAAGTAGCTCTCTTTTTTCTTTCTCTTTTAATACAGGTAACTTGGATGTATTCACTCCACATATTTCTACCTTATTAATAATCAAGCTTATCAACTCCTTATGAAGTAATAACATACTGCATTAAAAAGTATCCCCGATAGTAATATGTTTTATACCAAGACAACCCTAAATCATTTTATTGATTTCTTTTTTTAATCTACTAATTATTTTCTTTTCTAGCCTAGAAATATAAGATTGTGATATACCTAGCATATCTGCCACCTCTTTTTGAGTCTTTTCTCTAGTTCCATTTAACCCAAATCTTAATCTAACTATTTCTTTTTCTCTATCATTTAGATTCTTAAGAGCTAAAAATAATAGTTCCCTATCCACCTCATCTTCAATTAAATTATATACAGTGTCATTTTCAGTTCCTAAAATATCAGATAATAACAATTCATTTCCATCCCAATCTATATTTAAAGGTTCATAAAAAGATATTTCAGCTTTTACCTTGCTATTTCTTCTTAAATACATTAATATTTCATTTTCTATACACCTAGATGCATATGTTGCAAGTTTTATTTTTTTCTCAGGATTAAAAGTGTTTACTGCTTTAATAAGCCCTATTGTACCAACAGAAATTAAATCCTCTACACCTACACCTGTATTTTCAAACTTTCTTGCTATATATACAACCAGTCTTAAATTTCTCTCTATTAGAATATCTCTTATAGATTCATCTCCATGTATTAACTTTTCTACTAATTCCTCTTCTTCTTCCTTTTTCAGCGGTGGTGGTAGTGCTTCACTTCCTCCCACATAAAATACTTCTTTATTAAATATACCTAGCTTTACTAGTATCTTATTTAGTAATACTCTTAAACTCATCATATCCTTAAATTACTCCTCTTGATAATAATGCATTAAACTCATTTTCTTTACTTAACTTATTCTTACATTTACAAATAACAACATCTACAATCTTCCACTCCATATCAGCCCCTCTTATCTTTACATCTTTAATCTTAAATCCCTTAAGATTTCCTTCCTCTCCAATAGTTTTAAATGGAATTGTAAACTCTTCGCTATTTTTAATACTAAACTCTTCTAAAAAATCTTTTTCCACAATTATACAAGGTAAATTAGTCACTGGTTCTGTTAATGCATTTCCTGTATCTAATAAGCCTTTTATAAATATAGTTTTCTTTTCATTACTCACTTCAATATCATAAATAAAATTACTAACCTTTGCTCTGTCTTTAATATAGTCTGCTACTCTAAGTGAAACAATATAAAAACACATCAAGGAAATTATTAAATATTTTAATGAGTAATTCTTTATACTATAGGAATTAAAAATACTATAGTAATTTTCTAAGAAGGAAAAAGAAAAAGTTAATCCACATAATATAAAAGATGATATTATAAAGGATAACAATGATTTCATAGTCTTTAATAAATTAATACTTTTTAAACTAATTATTATCATTAAAATAGCTACCATCAATTTAAAAGGTATGGAAACAAGTACTTTATTATCATAAAATAATACTAAAGTATATAAAGAACCTATTATAGCTGACAAGTAAATACTCTTATAATACTGATATCTAAGTACTTTAAAAGTTATTAATAATAAAAATAAATTTACTATAAAGTTTTCAATTAGAATCATATCTACATAAACAATCATCTCTCCCCCTCCTTTACTATAAATTATAAACTGCTTGGTTTTAGAATTTTGTCATAATCAATCAACGTATTTTTTATTTTCATCTATCATTTATTACATATAGTTACAGTTATTTAATTAAAATAATAAAATATAACAATATAGATT